>ERZ773027.246-NODE-246-length-35101-cov-9.403498_pt1 | contig 35101 bp, 32 predicted proteins | sample MGYA00511032_ERZ773027 | MGnify/ENA primary metagenome ERZ773027 (study PRJEB29015, sample SAMEA2738138) | human oral metagenome | biome: human oral; feature: human-associated habitat; material: saliva | place: China | collected 2190 ... | reverse complement strand
ATATTTTGCTAAAACTTCCTGTGCCGTACTGTCAAGTTCTCTTTCGCCCTTTTCAACTCTATTTAGCATTGAGATAGCTTCGAGATTGTTATTCAATCTCTCAGATGGAGATAATCTATCGTTTAAAATATCTTTGGTAATTATAAAGTTATCAGCAGACAATGGTTTTTCTATAATATTTTCTTCTAATGCAGTATCTATTTTTAATACATTATTTAGATTTTGAGTATCCCTTATGTACTTATCCTTTAATTCGTTTCTAAATTTGCTTACTTCTGATGGGGTTTTCATATCACGAGGTATATTACCTTGATGTCTTGCGACTTCGAACATTTTCTTTGAATATTCTTGTTGAAATATTGAATCAAAATTATCAAGATTTAAATCTTCATTTTTGCTTATTTCGCTCAATAAAATATCTGATAGATCATTGATTGAATCTATGTGAATTCTTTCCTTAAGATGTTCATTTAGTTTATATGATTTAACACCTCTATAATCAATCAAAAAGTCTACTTTTCTGCTCTCATTAAAGGTAACTCCTTGCATTACATCATATTCATCTCCATCAACGATTACTTGTAATCCAGTGTTAACAGTTTTGATATAACTGCTCTTATTCTCCTCAATAAGTATAAATTCTTTACCGACCTTAATGGCAATAGTTTTAGATGGATAAATAATGTTTCCATCGTCATCAAGTTCTGCATTTAAAACTTGTTTAACACCATCTTCATTTAAGCGAACAAAATCATCAAAACCATGATTATCAATATATTCTTTAAGTGAAATCATTGCTTCATTAAAATTATTTGATTCTGCTTTAAAATCAATTTTGCTAATTACAGTACCGTCTACATATTGAGTAGATGTTAATTCGTTTAAATCAAGTTCGTATTGTATTTCATTTTTACCATCTGCAGTAGTAGTATAAGAAATGCCAACATGGGAAATATCTGGATAAATTCTATCAAAATCGTTAAATTCATAGTCCTCATCAAATTCTTCATTTAAAAAATTTATAACTGATTTTTTTATATCATCTAATGTTATCTCTCTTATATCCTCTAGATTATTTTCTATGTAATCAAAGAACTCTTTATTAACATCTTCACCATCACCAATATCTATTCTATGATGTTCGGTTTTCGCACCATTAACATATTTATCAAAGTAATATTTATGATAGCCAAGATATTCTTGCTCTGGATATGGTACATTTTCTTGATAAGGGTGAAGAATATTATAATATTTTACTGCTTTATCAAGTTCCCTTAATTCAGATACTAATTTTTGAGTTAATTTCATACCCTCATAATTTTTATATATTAATGGGTGAATATCACATTCACAAAATTCAACATACCAACCATTAGTATAATTGTATTGAGCTGAATCATGCACATTATAGGACTCTATCATCCCATTTACCATCTGGTCAAGATATGATTCCCAAACATTATAGTCATTAATTAGATACATAGGATAAGAAAAGTTATTTACATTAACATTTATTTCAGTATCAGTTAAGGAAATATTGTATACATCCTTTTCGTCAACTAATATAAAATCTACACCGATTCTTAAAGCAATTTTTTTTGTATAAGCAGGATTTGAATCTAAATCATTTATATTTTTTGATTGTATAATACTTTCAAATTCACCATTTGAAAGTGTTTTTCCTAACTTATTTTCAATAGCTATTTTAGTTTCGTTTTGTTCAGAATAGCTTTCTAATTTTCTGTTATCACCGTTTGGACTGTCATTTCCATCAAGGTTGAATATAAGTTGTTCATCAGCTGATTGTACTTCTCTTGATTCTGTATTTTCATTTCTTCCGTCAGTCCAAATGACTTCATCAGTTTTGGCTCTACTGTCATTCTGAAATTCTTTGCCATTGTTTCTATTTTCAACAGATAATCTAACAATGTCCCCTCTTGATACATCTGTATAGCTTTTTGACACCTCTCTGGATACGATATGTCCAGTAGATAATTTAATTTCATATTTGCCCAGTATCCGTCTGATAACTCTCCTGCGAATTGTGGACTTAATTCCATTTGAACTATCATATCGTCTGATATTTGCTCTAAATAATCTTCTTGGATCTGGATTGTTTTTTCTTTCTTCATTTCCATTTTTCTTTTCCCTTTCAGACCTTTCTATCATATTATGTATAATTTCTCTTGAACTTGATGAAATGTAGTTTAGTGTTTTGATTGTTGTCTTTTCATCTAATTGATTAAGAACTTTATCAAATTCTTTAGTAGATAAATCTAATGTTAGGTTAATTTTATTTGCAATACAAATTTGCAATGAATCCTTGATAAAGTCAATATATAAAGGATTGCCTTTTATGTTGCCAATACTAATATCTGAATCAACTTTATGATTTACGACTGTTTTTATTAGGATATTTTCATCATTTGAATCTAATTTACTCATTTGTTGTAGTGCAGATAGTCCGTTAGTATCATATTTCCAAATTGATATATTGTTCTCTGTGGTATTTGAATGAGTCTGAGTAATATCAAATAAATAACTTATATATTCATGATTATTTTCTCTAAATATAGCAGGAATACCTTTTTGATTTCTAATTACTACTCTGTTCTTTTTTTGCCAAAATTCATATCTAGCACATACACTTGCTGATGGATTCGTTAAGTAAACACTAATTTGATTCATGCAACTTAATTTATAATTATTACTAACAACTTTTAAAAAGGATAGATAGTTTGTGATATTATCAGTAATGCTTTGAGTTGTATTTCTAATATTTAATAAAAAATCATTTACTTTCATTTTTTAACCTTTCTTAAATAAAATCGAGCTTCTATTTTCCGTTTTAAGCGATTTTAATTTTGTGATGGTGTTATCTATCCTTTTAAATACTTAATTATTTCAGAAAAAATTACAAACAGCTCTGTACGAGGTTTTTCATATACAAGAGCAAGTAATCCTACTGTAGCAAGACAGATTATTACCAAAATAACAACAAGCCTTATCAAGTTTGATAAGGCTTGTATTAAAAATTTTGTAAGACTTTTCTTTTCTACTACAAAAGTATTATCATCATATATTTTATATTTCTTTTTTAAATTAGCTTGAGCTTTTATTTTTTTTAATTCTTCGTCAGATGACTTTATAGCAGATTCACCAATTCCCTCTTTAGGTTTAATCATTTTCCAAACAACCTCCTAAATACATTTTTTTTCTTTTCAGTTTTAGGCATCATATTTAGCATATCGTCTATAAGTTTTCCAAACATTTCTCTGTTTTCAAGAGAAAGTGCTAATTCATCTGGAGCATATCCCATAAAGAATGTACGCATTTGTAAATTTCCTTGACCTTTTTTTATTGCTTCTCTTTCTGATTCTGCAATAAAATTATATAGATAAGCAAAATTAGGATATTCATTCGTCTTTTTTATTAACTCTGTTGTAGGTTCAATTTCAAGTGTTTTCGCACCGATTACTGCGATAACTATATCTTTTTCAATTACGGCTTCAATATTACTTTCATTAAGTACACCAAAATCATATATTATTTTTGTAAAGCCATTTTTCTCAATATCCTTGATTTTTTTTACATCTCTAAAAAGGCTATTTTCTTCAATCTTTATTTCTGAGGTTATTGAATTATAACTACATTTCATATTTGAAATAAGACTTTCTGTAAATCCAGTCTTGTTACATTCAATGTAACAAGAACATCCATCGTCAATAAAGTTAAACATTTTCATTAGATTTAATGAAACAGTTGTTACACCGATTCTATCTTGAGCACCGACAACTGCAATTTTTAGCTTATTTTCTTCTTTCTGCTCAATACTATCTGAAATTCTTTTTAAATCTGGATTGCTATTTAAAAACTCCGTTCTCTTCTTCTCTCTACTCTCTAATATTTCATTATCAAAGTTAAATTCGTCGTCTTGAGATAAGGCTAATAAATAATGTTCATTCATATCACTTAGATTATCAGATGTAATTATCTTTTTAAATCCTAACCCTGCCAGTGATATTAAAATTTTTTCATTTCCTGTATAACCTTTTGCAAAGAAAATTATGTCAGCTTTTGTTTGAAGCTTTATTTGTCTTGCGACTTTTACAATTTCTTCTTCTTTATTGTCTAGCGATAGTAAGTCTATTATATATCGCTCTGAATTAAAACTAATTGCTTTATCTCTAATATCAATTATATTAATGTTTTTATCATCACCGATAATTTCCAAATTATCTTCTGTTTGAGATAAAATGTATTTTATAATATCGCTATTTCCTATAAATATGCTCATAAATTACTCCTTAAATAAAAGGAGAATAGCTTTGCTATTCTCCTTGTTTTTCATTACTTCTTGTATATAATCTTTCTTCAAATCCAATTTTTCCATCTGTTCGCATCAAATAATGTCCACTTACTATAAGACCATTTTTAACTTCTTTGATTTTATATGTTCTTCCATCAATATCAAGCTCAAATTTGTGCTTACCAACCTTATAAATTGTTCCTTCACTTCTTTCTGGTTCATGACCACCATGGATAAAAATTTTATATGCATCACCATTTTCTTTGAAAATAAGGTATTCTTCATAGTGTTCTGGTGCTACATCATATTCAAAATAATAAGTGAATGTTTTAAAATCTGTATCTGTTTTAGGTATTTCAAGAGTACGCTTAGTACCTTTATCAGTGTGTACTTTTATTTTATGAATATTTTTATCCTCATTTATACCTTTAAAAAGAAGAAATAATAATACAATCACAAATAAAATACACGATATTATAATTATTATTTTTTTATTCTTGTTCATCGTTGTCCCTCCAGTAAAGGTGCAGGATCAATTACATGTCCCATATCATTTTTGCCTTTTCTTATTTCAAAGTGTAAATGATTTCCAGTAGCAAGTCCAGTCATTCCAACTTCACCGATTTTTTCTCCTTTCTTAACTTTCTTTCCCTCACGAGTAGTAATTTTGCTCATGTGTCCATACACAGTGTAATATCCGTTACCATGATCTATTTTAACACCTAAGCCATATTCATTTGCTCTTGCTTCTACGACAACACCATCTTGTGAGGCTAAAATTGGAGTACCTCTTGGTGCACCATAATCTATACCAGTATGGAATGGTGCAAGTTTAAAGTTTCGAGGTCCAAATGGAGAGGTTAATGCCCAATTATTTCCTGCAAGTGGAAATCCGAATTTACCATTATTATGTTTTGAATTAAAATTGCCAATTGTTCCAGTACCCTTTAATTTGCCATCTATAATTTCTCCACTTGCAACAAGTGGTTTTCCGTTAAAATTTCCTTTTACTGAAAAACTTGTACCAGTTATTTTGCCAGAAAAATCTATAGTTACTTTATCAGCAAGATATATTGAATCAAGTGTGCCAAAGTCTTTATTAATTTGTGATTGCGTTCTGTTAACATTTACGCCATTAGTACCTTTTGCAGTTATAAATTCTACAATGGATTTATCGTGTAAATGATATTGATGTTTAGAATCCGTTTCACCATCTGCTTTAGTATCGCCTAAATATGCAGTGATAACTTTTTTACTACCATCTTCTTGTATAAAGTGTATTTCATATTTTGTACCTTTTTCTATGCCATAATATGTTCCTAGTGCAACAAAATACCCATCACCTTTTTTACGGTAGATTCCGACATCTTTTACACCTTTTGCATTAAGCACTTTATATTGTGCTGATGATGTAGATGTAACAGATGTATATGCCATAAAGCTTTGAACATCACGAGATGCAGGAGGCTCTGGAATTTCCATCTTCTGTCTGCCCCCCTTTTTTAGTGAGCCATTAAGACTATTTCCACGAATTTTCCCTTTTATATTTTCAACAGAAATCCCATCATACTTAAAAGTATATACTATATTATTACCAGATACTACTCCCTCAATATCAAAAAATATTACTTCATTGTTATCATCATTTGTATTAGCTTTATCTTTAGTACCGAGAAACATACCTAATGAAATGGCAATTACTGTTATTAGAAATACAAAAAGAAAACTCATAACCACTAGAAAAAGTATAATCTTCTTCTTCATTTTATCTTCCCCCAGAGAAAAGACTAAGTTCATCATCACTACAATGTACTTCTGCAACCTCAATATTTTGATATGATTTTATTGATAATATACAACCACCTCTTGTAAGTGTTGGAATTTTTTCAGCTTCAACATCTGTTATTCCACCTCTAAATATATCTTTAATTTTAGGAATATCAGATACATCTTGTTGCATTAAAAATCTATATGTTGTTAATGCAAAGAGTGTTTTTAATTCGTCATAGGCATCATTGTTAACATTATCTGGTACATAATCGCTGATTCTTTGTGTTGCCAGTCCTATTCCTGCAAAATATTTTCTTCCTTGTCTTGCCATTTTCGATAAAGCCCTAACGCCCATAATTTTGTTTGCATTTATGGAGATATGACTTTCATCAATTATTAAAAGAGAGTGTATTATATCATCTAGATTTTTTTCTCCCTGCTCATATAGTAGTTTTTCTTTTTTTCCAGTTGATACTGCATTTGACCAAACTAATGAAATTGCAGAGAAAAGTTGTGCATCAAATATTGATGGGTCTAAATTTACAAGCTTTGAAATATCAAATACAATTATAGGTTCTGTATATATATTAGTAATGCTAGTATAACAATCAAATACATTGCTATGATTTGTTACAATATTTTCGAGTTTAAGTTCAATATCATCAAGAATTTTAACCATAGATTCCCTTATTAATTCTTGATATGCAGTTGGATTATCTTGAATTGTTTTGACAAGTCTAAGTAAGTCAGATAACCTAGGAAAATCTGTGTTTTTCATCTTATTTAGATTTCTTGTTAGATTACTTTTTTCATCAATTATTTCAAATTCAAGATATAAAAGCCTTAACAACTTTTCTAGTAGTTCAAGTTCAATCTCACTTGCTTCTTTCTTAAGATATTTCCATAGAGTTTTAACTTTTGAAATGTGCTCTGAAAAAACGGAAGAATCCTCATCATCAGATTGTAAAATTTCAAGGATATTAATTTTAATATCACTATTTCCATCTAGCGAAATAACCTTACCACCCAAAGCTTTGCATAGCTTTATAAATTCTCCCTCAACATCAAAGACTCTTACATAATCGCCACGCATAGCTCTGTCTTTTACTATCTTTTTAAGTAATGTACTTTTACCTGCTCCCATCATTCCGACTGCGAAGAAATTGTAACTCATTCTCTTGTTATCAGAATGAAATAAGTCCCAAAATATTGAACCTCCTGCTCTTGTTTGTCCTAGGTATACACCTCTTTCATCATCAAGATTATCGAAATGAAATGGATTGCCATTTGCTAGAGTTTCAGCTAAAATTGGTTGTCCCTTTCTTGCATATATACTCTTTTGTTGTTGACTATAAGGAATAAAAGCATTAAGAAAATCATTTTTGGTTTCATTAAGGCAAACACATGAAAAATAATCTGGACTTAATTCTTCAATTGTCTTTTTAACAAGCAGATCCAGCTCATATTTAGTCATAGCAGGGAGATATATCCTTGCTAATATTGTTTTCATTACTCTTGAATAGCTACTCACTTCCCTATATAGGTTTTGTACTTCAAAATACTTATCTTCGGCTTCTATCTTTTCAGCATTTGTTTTAGCTGAATGGAATCTTGATTCTTGTTCTTCAATCGAGCGATTTAAATTATGTAATGTTTCTGATTTGTCAAGTGTAGCAATATCTAAGACGACTTTTGCATTGTCGATTGACATGATTCTGCTTAACCAACATTCATTAACATCTTTAGGATACTTATATATATATATACAAGTTTCATATCCAGTCCCAGTCCTTGTAAATTTTGGATCAGAAAAATCTATACCACCTCTAGGATAAAATTCTATTTCATTTTCAGACGCCGAAGATGTTGATAAAAGACTATCTCCAGTTAAATTTATAAAGTTTTCTTTTCCTTTTTTCTTTATATTACTGAATTTCATTTTTTAACCTTTCTAAAAGTTTAAATTCTTATTTGCAAGTAGGTAAAAGTACTTTTGCTTTTTTACTGCATCTATTTCTTTTACTACTATGTTATTTCCGTTCATCGCCATTATTTTTATATAGTTTTCTTTATATGTGACAATGTCTTTTGAATAAAAACTTAAAATAAATTCTTTATTTAAAAACTGCTCATGTATTGCTTCACATTTATATATTTCTTCTGATATAGCAGATTTTAAAATAGGATTTTCTGTTCGATCATATACATGTTTAAAATATTTTATTTGTGCACTTGTATCAACTGGAAAAAACGATGCCGTAATTTTTAAATCATCAGTATATGTACTATATAACTTAATCCATGACAATATATCCATTTGATTAGATACATCATCAAGATTTTTTAAATCCTTACATACAATCTGAAATAAATCAACAATTGTTCCATCTGGTAGTTTTCCTATATTAAGTTTTTTGTCATATTTAATTGGCACAATACAAGAATTTTCTTCATCACTTTTTTTCTTTCTATTGAAGAACATTAGAAATCACCTCTTTTTCATGATATTGCGTATTCCTAAACGATAAAATACGTATCAAAATTACTTGATAAACTCTTTTCCCTGCATTTGTTTTAACCTTTCTTGTCAGTATTACTGCAATTAATATGTTAAAAATAGTAAATGGTATATATAGTTTATCTGAAACAAGCCCTTTAAAGGTATCCATTGTGAACCAAAATATGATGATGAATGCAAGGTCGAAAAAAAACATACCTTTCCCAAAATATGTTTCCGACTTTATTTCGTTAGGAATAGTATAATCAATATTATTCATTTATTTTTCCTTTTTTCCTTTCGTATTAATATCTTTTACTTTAGATATAGTTGAACTATTATTAGTCTTTAATACATTATTTGATGATGACTTATTTTCAGATATGTTTTTTTCAATGTTATTTGTTTTACTTCCACCTAAATCTAAAGACTTGTTCTTTGAATTATTTTCTAAGTTAATAGATTCCCCTTTATTCATATCTAATGATTGAGCTTTTTTTCCACTCATATCGAGGGTCTGTTTTTTATCTGATGTATTTACATCTTTTGCCTGCTTTTTGCCATCAAGATCTAACTTTTTGTTGTTAATAGAACTATCGTTTCGATTATTTGTATTGTCTTTTTTCATGGCTGATGATGTATCATTTTTATTAAGCGATTCGTCTGCTTTTTTATCTGATAGTCTATTTACCATTTTGTCTTTTATAGCATTTCCTTTATTTTTAGAACTGTCATAAACCCTTTTGCCTGCTTTTATACCTTTAGTTGCAGTACGCACTGGAGCAGTTAATAAACGACCTGTTCCCTTTGCAACTCTACCTGCAGATGCAACACCAATAGCCATTTGCCAACCAGATTTTAAACCTATATCAACACCTATAATTCTTTCTAAAATCATTGACCCATCAATGATTGCCCATGTAAGTGCTATTAGTAATAGGTATTGTAAAATCCCACCATCTATTTTTTTATTTATATATATAAATCCTGCACTATATACTCCAAATAATGCTACTGCAAAGAAAATAGATGCAAATAATGATACAAACCCTTTCATTCCCTCTTTTATTCTTTGACCAGATGCTATATCTGTTGTTGCAATAAATGGCATATATATATTTGAAAAAGCAATTTCAACTATCATTCTAGCGATTCTAATTAAAAGTAAGCTCATTGCAATAATTGCACACAAGAGTACTATATATATATATAGCCATGATTTTACTTGATAGCGATAATAATATGTATCAGAGAAAAATGAACTATGTAATTTTTGTAAAACATAATTATCATAGGTTTTTACTCTTTTATATTGCCACATATCAGCATTTCTTAATTCATATATATTTGGATCGAGTTCTTCGTTTATATTTAAAATTTTGTAATCAGAACCCTCTAAATTATTTACTCCTTTTTTAGGTAATCCCTTTAATAGTTTGCCATTATTTATATAATCTTTATCTAAAATGGTTAAATCATATATTTGTGAACTTAGTGCTGATGATGAAATAGAATTAATTTCATTTGTTTCTTGTGTTCCCCAAGAATTTATTGCATATTTACTACTTGCAGAAGTAAATTCGCTTAGTTTTTGAGTTAATAGTGGCATAGCCAAAATGATAATTCCAATCATAATAATAGAATTAACGGTATTTAGTTGATTAGTTGGATTTTTCCCCATAAGTAAATATAACCCAAAAGCAGTTAAAGTAATTATAAAAAAAGATTTATATAGAATACTATATTTGTTTACAAGTGTTGTTATTTCTTTACTATATGAAAACGACATAAAATCAATAACTTTATTCAATCCATCATATAAGCCATCAAGGATACTTGATAAGATTTTTATACCTCCATATCCTATGAATCTAAATGATGCTGATATAAAACTTGTTTCTGATGCTAAATTATTCTCCTGCAAAGTTGCAAGAGTTTTAATATATTCCTCATTTTCTACTTGTCTATCTCTTGCAATTTGTAATTCATTATTATCCCCTAGTGGACCGTCATATCCAAAAGAAAAAGTACAGCTTAAAACTGTACTTATAAATATAAAGAGCATTATCGCTATTAACTTTTTATATTTCATTTCATCACATCCATTTCTTATTATAAATAAAGTTATATAAATCTAATCCTACTAATTTTAAATTAAAATCCCCTTGTTTCATAAGCTTAAGCGATATTTCATAAAGTTTTAGAATTGAATACGCATGGGTAACTGTTATTTCTCCAGTTTCTTCGTCAATATTTTTTCTTTCTATGATAGCTTTATTTAATATATTTTTATTTATATGTTCAATAATCTGTAAAGCTTCAAGAGATATTTTATCCAAAGGTAGTATTCCAGAATTTAGATTTAAAAGCTTGAATTCTGTGTTCTTTGTGCTTATCTTAAATTGTTCAAGCTTTATGTTCTCAGTAGTATCAAGTTTAACATTCGAGTATGTTATATTATCTGATTTAAAATCATCGTTCAACGATAGAATTCGCTCATATGTAGGAGAACAATATAGTCTTGTTCTAAAACTAAGTACATCACCTAGAAATTCATAAGCATAATAAAATCTCTTATCTCCAAGGTTTGCAATAGGCGATGCTTGTATAGAATTTCCCTCTAAATCTTCTCTTTTCATTGTTCTTAAGACAATATTTTCACCTTTTTTTAATTCTTCAAGTTCTCTTGCCGTTAGTAGTTTTCTTTCATCAGTAGATTCTGTTAGCTCCTTATGTAGTGATAATTTTTTCCCAGTACGATTAACATTTATTATAGTTTCACTACCTAATTTTTGTTCGATTTCACTTGTGGTATCATTATCACCTGCTTTTATAAAGACTAAATTACCACAGTTAGAAACTATTGAATCTGCTTCATCTTTATATTTAGAATTGAGCGACGCAAAATCTTGAATAAAAAGGTGAAATATTAAATCTCTACCCGCTCCAACTTTTAAATATGTTGGAAGATTTTCTATTGGAGGAAAGTTGCCTATTTCATTGAGTAAAAAATGTGTTCTTCTTGCGACTTTTCCCTCAGATGTTGCAGATGCCAATTTTGCTAATACGAAATATAACTGATTTATAAATAGTGTAGCTATAAAGTCCGTTGATTTGTCATAATCTGGTTCTGAGATAAAAATAGCCACAGGTTTTTTACCAAATCCAACTTCTGCAAGTTCAAAGGTTGATTTTGCAGTTATTTTAGCTATATCTAAGGTTAAAAAAGTTGATAACTTTTCGAAAAATGTTGATATAATATCTCCCTTTGCCTTACTTCCTGCAGATTGCACTGATGCATACTTTAATCTTCCAAAGTCATACGCATCTCTTGATGTAAAATAATCGTCTAAAAGTTCTTTTGAATTAAGTGTTGATACAAACTGTACTAAATTATAAATGTTAATTTTATCTTTAGCATAGTTTTTCTCAATATAAGGCTTTTTTATATATCTATCTTTCTTCAGTTTAAAATTTTCGTAGTTATTTTTTATAGATTCTACTGTTATATTCTCTGATAATATTTTACCAATAGATTCTGTATGATTTTTTAGACGATAATAAATAACCTCATAGTTAATTCCCTCATCTGGTAAATAATCATCGATCATTTCATTACATTTATTTCTAAAAGCAAAAGCATAATAATCTTCACCATATAATTTTTTATAAAATGTTATTTCATTTTCGATTTCTTGTTTTTCATGTTCTACTTTAGCTCTAATATTATATACTCTATCATCTTCATAAGCATCTTCCATCATACACCAAAGTGTAGCTACAAATAAATCTCTTGCTGCATTTGAAAAGAATGGTTGTGTTTCATGTTCGTTTTTTGGCATTAAAGTGTGAGATACAGATACTGCAAGTGTCTGAGCAACTGATGTGTTCCCACCACCTTTAAATATTCCATAGTTATATTCATCAACAATCAGTTTTAGTGGATTATACCCACTGCTATATAGTGGATCTAAAAAATTAACTATGTAACATTCATATCCCCTGCTTTCTAGCATTGGAATAGATAGTGTTGCTTGCTCTAGTTTAGGGTCTGTTAGAATCATTGAGCATTTACTTTCAGCACGAGATAGATTTTCTATCATAGGTGCAAGAATTGTTTGATCCTTACCAGATCGTGTAGTACCCACAACACAAGTGTGTGTATTACTATCATCTATATACATTTTATTATTTATTCTTGAAATTGGTATTCCACCATACCCAGTAAAAGAGGTATACTCTTTTCCTATTGTATTTTCAGTAGAAATAAATGGAGTAAGTTCAATAGCTTTATATTGTGATTGTATCTCTGAATCAGTTGTCCATCTTGAAGTCCCCTTTTGGCCGACATTAAGGTCAGCAAAGGCAACTTCTATTAAATATGCAAAACGAATGTATCCTATAATTGCTATTAAAATTAAAATTATATTTAGAAAAGGGTGAGCTAATAATGTTTCTAATATTGATTTAGGAATAAAATCTGTTTCTTCCCCCAAATATTTTTTAAAGCTAAAGTTTTCAATGATATTAAGAATATATAGATATACTAATAAAACTATCACGCAAATAGCAATATATACACCAGTATATACTTTTCTTTTTGCTATATAACGATTTATTCCCATCAGTCTTGTTCGTTTTGAATGATTTCCTATATAATTTTCGTTTTCTTCTGCTTGATTAGTTCTATTTACTTTTTGCCAAAATCTATACTTTTCGATTTTTTTCATTTCCTACTCCATTAAATAAATAGAGAGAGAATATATCTCCCTCTATTACCTATGAAACCACCCAAATATAATTCCTGCATAAGATGTAGCACCAATAATAATTGCAACACCAATAAGAATTGCAGGCACTCTCTCTTTTGCACTTTCTTTTTGTTTAGCAGTACCAAAAGCAATTGCTAATCCAATAATTACACCTGCAATAACCAGTAATGGCTTTACAACGCCAATTGCACTAGTTTGTATCCCATTTGCTGCTTGTTCTGATGCATTTTGAAATTGATCATCTGCATACACAGATGCACCACTTAGCATTAAAGCACTAATTGTAGTGCTAATAACAAGTGCTTTGCTTTTAAGTTTTTTTACTAAGTTTTTCATATTTTACCTTACCTTTCTAATGTTTCTTCTAAACTTCTATGATCCATTTCTTGCAATAACTCATGTGTACTTTCTTTATTGTTTTGTAAACAGATTGACGCTTCTCTTATTAGTTGCATTAATTCTGGATAGGATAATTCTATGCTCTCTGTAATATAATTATCTGTATATTGCCTTATTAAAAAAGTCAATTCTTTATTATATTCATTTATAAGCAACTCTTTTTTTAATCTAGCATTTTTAGGACTAAGCCTGCAAACTTTTTTTAAAAGTTTATAGGTATTCTTATTTTTTTTAAAGCTAGTCATATTTTAACCTTTCTTAAATAAAATCGAGCTTCTATTTTCCGTTTTAAGCGATTTTAATTTTTTAGTAGAGATTCCTATTAAAAGAGTTATTTATCGCTCTAATTCCTCATCGTGGTCTTTTGATATGCCTTGTGATTTTACAGTTCCCATCTCATTTGAGTAGTCTATACTGGAACCATATTCGTGAGCTGGATTTTCATAAATCTGAGATATTCTCCCCTTGCAATAATCATTAAGTAACATATCAATCTGTTTACTTATTTGATTATCACGATCTATTGCTTGTACTACATACTGTTCGGAATCATGCTTTTTGCCATCCTTTTCATATTCTGTATAACGAGGATAAGCTATGATAGATATTTTTTGATTTTTTTCTACTGTGCTTAATTGTTCAGCCATTTCATCCCATGCAACAAGGGAAAAGGTTTTCTTCCCTCCCCTATCATAACAGTTTACTAAAGCTTTAATAAATTTAGAATCACATCCTTTTGCAGTTGTTTTGTTTTCTAGTTCACTTTTCCAAACAAGATTTCCCTCAATAACGGCTTTTTTCATGTAATGAGTTTTATCTCCATATTCTTTTTTGGTTTCCATTACAAAGTCCTCCTTTATATTATTTTTTGATTCAAAAGTATTGTCTACTTGTTCTAATATATGTTGATCTAAGATAGATGTATATATATCATCGTTCATATATGTGTCATATATCGCTTCTTTCTGTTGTTGTGATAATTCTTTCCATCTATTATCTTCTAAATTCGCAACTCCAAAAAAAAGTTCTTTATGAGATATTTTTTCTAAAAGTGCATTAACCACTGTTTCATCTGTTTTTTTAGCAAAATCAAAAGATGCTAAAGCTAAATCTTTTGATGTATTACTATAATAATTTCCAAATGACCATTCTTTGCTATTAACATCAAGCGAATTTGCAATAATATAATCTCCAGTTTTTTGATTTTGTAGTAAGTAGTCATTGCCGTTTAGAGATAATATATTGTATGTCCTACCATCTTTGTGTGTAAAAGTTTTAGTTATATTATCATAAAGTTTTTGCTTCTCATCAGTCATGTTTTTATCTAGTGGTACACCCAATTTCTTTATCATTTGCGTAACTTCATAAACAAGGTTTGCCTTTCGATATGGACTAACTTCTTCAGCCTTATCAAGGAGTTTTTCAATGTCAATAAATCCATTTTCATCAGTCGTCTCCTTGTCTATTAAACTTCTTACATCAAAATAGTGCTGTGTGTTCATGGCAACAGAAAGAAGCTTATCAACATGTATTTTTGCTTTTTCATCATCTTCATCTAAATCTTTTATAACAATGTCCATGATTTACCTCTCTATACTATACAGATTCCGTATTTTTCTTTTTCCTTTTTTTTGCTAAAACCATCAGAATTAGTACAATAGCAAGTGCTAAAATCAATAACCCTACTGCAATCACTATTTTTGTAGTAGTGCTTAATCCTGCTTTTTCAAACTCTACAATTGCTACGGCTTTTACTTTTGCCTTTTTATCATTTAGTTTATAAATAGCCTTTGCATCATAAGTTGTGTATTCATATGTTACTTCGTTTATTTTACTTCTCTGTAATCCAGTAAATACTGCATTTCTTACTGTCTGTCCATTAAGTGAATAGTAATCGCTTGTCCATTGAGCTGAGTTAATAGTATAGTCATTTGAGTTTAATCCAAGACTATTAAGCACTATAGATTGATAATTATCAAACGCAGGTGCACTGCTTGATGGTACTCTAATGCCATTATATAGATAGTAGGCTACATCGCTATCTCCGTAGAAAATTGCAGGTAGGCTTAATGTACGATCTAAAGTATTTGACATACTTTCTTTATTCTCTGAAAGAGTACCAGTTGCTATTTTACCATCGTTAAGTTTGACATCAAAAGTGTTAGGAATCTGATCTACATTTATAAATGTTTCAGCATGTGTCCCTTTATTTTCTTTATAATCCGTAGATTTTAGTTCATAAGAAAATCCATTTTCTTTTATGTCTTTAGCAACTTTCTTTTCATTAAGTGATGAATAGTTTTTAATTACATTTTCTGGTGAATCAATGTATTTTTCAATCTTATAGGTTACACTCTTTGCCTTATACTTATTTGCTCCAGAATTAAATTCTTTATCCATATAGTTTGCTTTTTCATATTCGCCAAATGTAGAATCATACTTATATTCCTTTGTAATATTAGTAGATGCAAAGGCATTTATACTCATAATAAGCACTAGAGCAATCCCCATTACAAAACTTCTCTTTTTCATATTGTTCCTTTCTTGATTAGAAAATAAAGGGAGTGAAAACACTCCCTCTATTAGTCCATTATTTATTCCTATCTTTTTTTGCTACTGCCATAAAAATAGTTAAAGAAACTGCAAATATTAAACTTAATGCAAACATATACAAATTACTGTGATCGCCAGTATTAGGATTGTTAGGTTTAGTAACTATAAGCTTTCCAACTTTTAGATTATCAACCATTTTATATGTTTGTATATCTGATGTATCTTTAACTTCAAATTGAATATCTTTTGCAAGCTCATAGCCTTTTGGTGCTTTCTTTTCATGTAAAATGTACTTGCCAATTGGAAGCTTTTTAAATTCAGTAGGTGTATTGTCAGATACCCATTCCTTGACTATATTCCCATCTATATCAAGAATCTGCATTGTTGCACCTGCCAATAGAGTGCCTTTTTCTGCATCCTTTTTTTCAAAACGAGTAGATGTTATTTCATCTATCATTTCAATCTTTTGAACTTCACTAACTGCTGATACTTCAAATTCAATATCCTTAGCAGTTACATAGCCTTTTGGTGCTTTCTTTTCATGTAAAATATACTTACCTGCTTCAAGTCCCTTGAATACTTTGCTCTTATCTTTTTCAGTTGTCCAAGTTTCAATAACTGTACCATCTGCCTTTTTTAATTGCATTATAGCTCCACCAATTTTAGTTTTCACTCCAGTGGTTTCTTCACTAACTTTGTCAACTTCAACAGTTATTAGCTTTTCATTATCCACAACATCTTTAAGTACATTTATTGCCTGTCCGTGATGATCACTATCTATGATTTGCGTGGAAATTATACCGTCCGTTTTTACATACCCTGCAGGTGCTTTTGTTTCTTCAAATGTATATGTACCATGTAAGCCTACAACTGTTCCATCATCATCTTTAAAAAGTTCATCTCCAGAAACTTTCCATTTATCACCTAAGCTAATATATCCATTTTTATCAGTCCTAAATACCCATGTTCTGAACGGAGTTAATCCAGTAGTATCTTCTGTTTTTTCTTTATAATATTTTACAGTGTATTCTGCTCCCTCTAATGATAACTCTTTATCTGGTGTATCTGCTGCCTTTTTCTGTAATCTAAATGAGAGAGGGTCAAAAATTGGCTCGTCCTTAACTTTAAGAGTTGCAGTTTCTCCAGAGGTTACTGTTACTGTATAAACATTAGTATCTAAATTATATCCTTTAGGAGCAACAATCTCTTTTACATAATAAGTGCCCGATGGCAAAGATATCGTATTAGATGTTCCATCAGCATTAACTACAAGCTCACCTGCATTTTGATCCATAGCAGGGCTTCCTGAAACTCTGTATGTTGCTCCAGCCAAAGAATAATTTTCTGGACATAAATCGGTTAAGTTTTTATTATTTAAAGTTTCCTTTAGTAAGGTGAGATTTCCATTATAACTTACCGAAAATCTTGCCGTAACTTGTCCTTTACTTCTATCTACTGCAAATCCATCGTTTGCACCAACATATACCCATCCTTGTCCTATTGCAGAATCTGCGTGTGATGATGCCCACGCATCAGCTTGAGCTTTAATACCTGCAAATGAGCCAGATCCAGTACCAGTAAAATTGTAATTATTAAGCGTGTAGTATGTTCTACTTGACATCTGAAGCCATATCCACACCTGCCCTATTGCAGCTCTTGTATTATAATCAGCAATGCCAGACCTATTCATAATAAAATCTATACCAGACGATATGTAATTTATTTCTCTTTGTGATATATTTACATAGTTTTGAATTGGCATGACCGTTTTTTCATCGTGTAAAACATCTGCGTGTGGATTTAAACACCATATATTTTCGCTTGTATCACTTGCTACGTGTAAATTAACGAGTGATTGTGATGTAACAGTATAACCACCATATGTTCCAGTTGCTGAAAAATTTGCTCCAGTTGTACTGCCAGTGCGTACTGTTGCTGCATTTGATATAATAGGCACAAGTGTTATTATCGCCATTATACTACCTATAAGTATTTGTTTTATTCTTTTCTTCATTTCTTTCCTTTCCACTTCTTGCATATATTGATATAACTTATATATAAAAAAATTTTATTTACGGAGGAATAAACCTTAACATCACAATCTCACCCCTTTCTCTATATAAAAAAGAACATATTACTATGTCCTCCTCAACTGATTTTATCCTTTCTCTTTTCTATTTACATCTATGTTCCTATGTGATATATTATTAATATCATAGTAGACTATGCGGATTGAAATATTATTTTTTTTATTGAAATAAAAGAGATTGGCTATACAACCAATCTCTTTTATTTTCTTGTCATTTATGATTTACAAGGCTCTCAAATGTTCATTTGAAAACTTCGACAAGCTAATTTATTCCCAGTGTCCTACTTCAGCATGAGGAATGTATCCAACTACTTCAGTTGCTCCACTAGGATCTGGAACTCTTTCTCCATTTCCCCAAGAATGTGGAATACCATTATCATCGTAGTAGTTATGTGCATTAATCCATTCATTTTTATTATAATAAGTCTTAATGGTTCCGTCAATTAGTTTTATCCACCATGTACTTACATACACTGGTTGTCTAACTTCCTCATTCCATGCAGGTGTGTCCACTACCCATCTTTTAGGTTTTTCTTGAGGAATAGTAGGTGATGAATTACTTGCAGTCGTTTTATTTGATGTTACTTGCGATTTTGTGCTTTTATTTTCTGTTTTAACGGAGTTTTTTTCACTTGTTGAACTTTCTCCAGAGTTAATATTTTCATCGCTAGAATCTGTTATTTTTTCTGTAGGTGTAACATTTTTTTTAGATGATTCTTTTTTTGTACCTTTTCTCTTTTCTACATTTTCAATTTTCTTATGATTAGTAGTTTTAGGTTTTTCTTTTGTTTTATTAAGTCCATATACTGCCCCAACGGAAATGATCAGCAGGACTACTACTATACTAATAATCAATTCTTTTCTTTTTACTTTCATATTTATTTCCTTTCCTTTAAGACAGTTTAATGGAAGAATTTTACATTTTGAAATGCTAATTCTTATTATAAGATAATACCATATAATTGCTTAAAATGGCAAATCCTCATCTGCTTCCTCAAATGCTTTTTCATTTTCTACAAATTCTTTTATAGCTTCTTTTTCTGCAATACTTCTTTCTTCTTCACTTTCGCTTAAATCCTTTGATTTAGGCTTGCTTAAAAATTCTACTTTATTTAGATATAATCCACTCAAATATCTTGTTTTTCCCTCCTCATCTATATCTTTCCATGTTCTGTACGAGCAATCAACATATACTAAGCAACCTTTTGTTAAATACTCTGATACGAGCTCTGCTCTTTTTCCAGTAGCTGTTATTCGAGGATAATCAACCTCATCTTCATTTTTAGTCCCTCTGTTTACTGCAAGTGTAAAATTCGCAAATGTTGTTCCTCTTGAAGATTGACTTCTTTCTGGATCCTTTGTTAATCTTCCAATAAATTCACTTTTATTTAGCATTAACATAACCTCCTTAATTATTACTTTCTTATACTACCATAATAAATGATGTAAAATCGTTCTGCAGTACAAGAAAACATATTTAACCTAGCCTTATTTTAAGGCTAGGTTAAATATGTTAAACACTATTCAAATTTACTCAGATATTCTTTCGCTAATTCTTCATATGCGATTGCAACCTTACTTTTTGCAGCATAGTCCATTATCGAAATACCTTTTTCAGTTGATTCGGATGCCCTTACTGAATGTGGAATTTCTGTATTTAAAATTTCCACCTTATTATCTGATTTTATATTCTCAATAATTTTTTTTACATTATTGCATCTTCTGTCTACCATTGTAAATACACCTAATATTTTATCGATGTTTTTATTTCGACTTCTATAAACTTGATTAATTGATTTTAATAATTCTTCCATTCCGTTTAAAGAAAGATATGTTGGAGAAATTGGAATTATTATATCATCTGTTGCAGTAAGGGCATTTAATGTATATGCTCCAAGTGATGGTAGACAGTCTATTATTATATAATCAAATTCCATTACTTCACTTATTGCATTTTTTATCATATCAAGGTGTAAAACACTATTTAAATTCATATAAACATGCAATTCTAAACCTGCTAACTTAATATCAGATGGAATAATGTAAAGATTTTCGTTTAAATTTATAATAACTTTTTCGATGTCTTCTTTAGTTAAATTATCTTTTAAAGATGCATCAAATAAATTTACTATACTACTATTCTTTTCTTCTATATCTCTTAATCCACTAGCTATTGAAAGAGATGCTTGTGAGTCTAAATCTATCATTAATACTTTTTTTCCTGCTCTTGCAAGTGCACTTGATAAATTTAGTGTAGTAGTAGTTTTCCCAACTCCACCTTTTTGATTTATTACTGCAATAGTTCTCATTTTACATCCTCCCTTCCTGCTCTGCGAAGAATTTCTCATCTTCATATGCATCTTGTCTTTTTTCTATTTGTTGTTTTGTATAATCTAAAAGCAATGATTCTATCAGCTCTTTAATTTCATCTTCACTTAGATCTTGTAATTCTTTAACTATTATTGGACTTAACTTTGAAATATTTAGAGGTATTTTAATTTGCTTACTTTCTTCCTTAATCATTTGTAAAGTTTTAAAATAGTTAGTTATATCTTCGTTTGTTGCAGGAATTAAATTTAAATTATCTCTATGTTCCTTTGTTATTTTTTTAGGAATTAGTTTATTATCACTTGATAAAATATCATTTATAATAGATTGTCTTTCATTATCTAAAAAAGCAAGATTATATGCACTTTCCATTGTTATTTTTTTTTCATCTAATTTATCAAGTAGTGGAGGAATTAGATGTGATATTTTAATATATCTTTCAATTTTATCTCTACTATAAAGAGAATTCTCTGCCATTAATATTGTAGTTTTTTTATTTTGTGTCGATTTAGCTTTATTTTGGGGAGAGGTTAAATCGGTGCGTTCTCCAGATTTCTTTTTTAAAGCATCGTACTTTAATCTGTATGCTCTTGCTTGTTCCGATGGCAGGATATTTTCTCTATATTTATTACAATCTACCATTATGGAATAGGCATCTTCATCAGATACATCTATGACCTCACAAGGGATAAGAGTTATTCCTAATATTTCTTTAGCTGCAAAAAATCTTCTATGCCCAGAAATAATTTCATATTTTTTTTCTGCTATTTGTCTTACAAGTAGTGGTGTTAATATTCCATTTTCTCTTATGCTCTCAGCTAATTCTTTCATCTCATCATCATTTTTTACAAAATAAGGATTTTTAGCAGATGGAAATATTTCATTATTTTTTATTTCTTTTATTGTTGATATATTTTCTCTTTTATTATCTATAATCCCATCAAAGAATAAATCTTTGTGTAAATCACTTAATCTATTGTTTTTAATTAGCTCATTATTCTCAAATGGATTAAATTCTTTTATAATCTTTCCCATTTTTTAACCTCTTTTCTTTAAGCCATCTGCATACTTTAAAATTTCTCCAAAATTTATAAAGTAGTAGTCGTCGTCATAATAATTTTCTTGGATATATACCTCTGTATATATATATTCCACTTTATCTGTATCTATAATTTCTTGATATGAATTATTAAACTTTTCTAATGTTTTTTCTGCATCTTCTAAGGAAAAAAAACTATCTAAAATTGATGGTTCTATATGTGATTTTGTTTGCGATAAGCCGACTTTTAAATTTTTAAATTCTTCTTCGCTTAAATTAAATTTAGTTGAAACAAGATCATACATTTTTTCATAGTTCATAGTAATCTCCTTTCAATATAGTTTTACTTTCTTCTTTTTCCTCTTTTTTTATTTCTTTTAAGATATTATTTAAATCCTTAGGATTATTTCTTATATATTCTTTTACAACAATTCTAATATCTTCTTTTTCAAAGAGTTCTTCAAACTCTTTTACAGTAGCTTTTTCTATATTATATCTAAGATATTTCTTTGAGTTAAATTCTGCAGTGGTAAGTCCTCTTCTTAATTCTCGTGCAACAGATGGTTCTCCCCAATCAGTAGAATTAACTATCTGTTGCTTTGTTAATCCCTCTTTTGCTAAAGCCTGCAAATACTTTCTTTCATTGTAAGTCCATCTTTTTCCTTGTCTTCCCATTTTTTCCTCCTAAATTTCATCAAGATAATACGCTGCAAAGAACATAAATATATTCGTATATTTTTTTAATGTCTGCTCGTGAGCAATATCCATATGTTTATATTGTATCTCATTTACTGTATGCTTAAATATCATTTCACGATATTCTATTGGTATTTCTTCAAATGCCTTATTAATTGCTATTAATCTATGCATATTTTTAGTTTTGCAAATTGCTTCTTTTTCAACATTTGAATTATATGTATCATATACTTTATTTTTATAAATTCCTTGTGATTCAGCTTTATATTTGTTATATCCTCTAACAGTCCACTGTACTAGCTTATATGTTTGCCGATCTAATTTGTAACTAGATGGAGCATTTTCATACGCTCGTAGTTGTCTATCTTTTTTATCCATAATACACCTGCTTTTTAAAATAAATTAGACGGAATATTATATTTTGAAATAAAATCATTCATCTTTCCTTCTAGCACATCAATTTTTTTATCTAGCTCTTTAATCTCTAAAGAATTCTTATCACTGAGGAACAACTTCGTTTTATTTAAATATATTTGATTAATTTCTTTTATAATATTATTTAGTTCGGGATACTTTTCTAAGATTTCCTTTTTTTGTCTATTAATTTTTTCATCTTGTTCTCTTTTTTTGTCTTCAGCAGTTTTTTGCTTTCTTTTAATACCATCTTTTAGTGCAAATGATAAACATCCTGCATAATCATCTTCATATTTTATACCTTTCATCTTATAATATATTGATAATCTATTAATTATTGCATCAGCATTTTCATATTCTTTTTTTAAAAAATCATATTGTGATTGAGTAAGGTTTATATTTTTAAATGATCCATATGATTCATATTCGTCATTATGTATTGTGGGTATTTCTTCTATTTCATTTTCAGGTGTAATTGATTTTTCTTCTTTATTTCTACTTTCTCTTCTTTTATCAGCTTCTTTTGATGATGTGCCGATATTCGAAATTACATAAGGAAAAATAAAAATTATATTATGCTCATCTTTTTCATATTTTATAAGATTATTTTCTTGATAATATATTAAAGCATCTCTTATTGTTTTTTTATCTCGTTCGCATAATTGTGCTAACTTCTCTAAGTAATTTTCTTTACCCTTTAAAGAGATTGTAATTTTACCTGCTTCCTCCAGTGAAATTAGATAGAGTTTTAGAAGAATAACAATAAATGTATCTGCATTTTTAGGTTGGCTTTTAAGTCCTTTTATACTTTTCATATTAAAAAAATTATCTTTTAATCTAATATACCAGTACTTTGTGTTCTTCATTTTAATAATCCTTTTTTCTTTAATATACTATAAGCCTCTATTTTCCGTTTTAAGCGATTTTAATTTATTTTAACTATATATATCAACGAATAATGTAAAACCCTCTGTAATCTTAATTTTATGCCTTATATCTAATATCCTTTTATAAAATATAAGTTTATATATAGATTAATATATATTATTTTTTAATTTTATTTAAAGTAGAGTAAGAGCTATAGTAAGCGATTTTGTCCACACGCACATTAATTTATACTCTTAAGATTTTGTTTTAGTAATATATATTAAAATATAAGAATACGGATAAATGCTTAAATACACAAATATATCTACATTTTTTTCATTTTAATTTTATTACTAATAATTATATATGTCAACATCTTTTTTAAAATTATATAAAAATATTTTTATCATTATTAAAAAAAGTATTAATTTTATAGTAGAATGGTAGTATAATTACACTATAGAAAATAATATTTCAGTTTAGCAAAGGAGATTAAATAAATAAAAAGAGGTTGTATGACCTCTTTTTATTTATGTTTATTATAATCTAGATTGTTAAGAACAATAAACTCAAGCATATCAATAACATATGCAGGGGGCTTCCTTTTACCACTTTCCCATTGCGAAATAGTTATTTGAGGTATTTTATATTTTTCTCCGAATTTAGCTTGACTTAATCCAGTAAAAGCTCTTATTTCTCTTATATCCATTAACTCCCCCTTCCTTATTTATCAGCTAGATTAACAAGCATTTCAGTTGTAAATTTTGACTGCATTTCTAAGACTTTTTTATTAAATTCATGTTCAGAAAATTTAGGTGCATTATAAACATATTTTAATATTTCATTTGATAGATTGTTTGGTAACCCAATCAATCTAATTACATGGAGCTTTCCATTATCACTATCAAACATTAATAATTGTAGTGATAATCCCTCATTTGGAAGTAATTCTGAAACAATATTATTTGTATGTACCCTTAATGGTGTATCTGACCATAAGTTATCACCAAATTTATGTAAAAGATAACATATACCATCAATATAAATGAGTTTAAATTTATATATACTTTTCTTATTGAATGAATTTATCTCTTCCTGTGATGGGGATTGCATGAAAACTACTAATTTTAATCCATCTAAAGAATAATCTAAGCAAGTTAGATCTCTTTTTATTGCATATTTACTATATATTTTTCCTACTTTTAAAATTTCTAAATACTCCATAACATTCTCCTTTTATTTAGATATTTTTTCTTTGATTAGAGAGTTAAAAACTCTTTTAGTATTTTTATATTCTTTGTGATGTAAAATTAAATCAGCATATGAATTATATTCCTTAATCCACTTTACTTTATTTGCAGTAGTTTTATATTTAGAAGTAGAACCTTTTATAGAATGATCATTTTTAAAATATAGCCAATCACCTATTATAATTCCTGCAACCTCATCATATCCTACGATACGAGGGTGTTTTCTTGTTCCACCCCATACTTCAACATTTATAACGCCGTACTTAAATGTTATTTTTTCATCTTTATTTATATTCTTATAATTAGCATATTCTTCATCAATTGAATCCTTGTATTCTAATATTCTTTCTGCTATTAAAGGTAAGGAGTAATGATCTGTTTTGTTAAAATAAGAACTTGTATGATGCCATGAAGATGGGTAAGTTTTTTTTGCTATATACTTCCATTTTGATATAGAAAGTTTTTTTAAAAAATCAAGATCGTCTTCTTTAAAATCTAAGCCATATGCATTTAAAAAAGTATTAACAAGATTTTTGTTAATCATTGATAATGGTACTTCATATGATTCTATTGCATCAGCACTTCTTTTACTTCTACTATATCCCTCATATCCACTATTTCCAAACATTTTTATCTCCTTTGCTAAACTGAAATATTATTTTCTATAGTGTAATTATTATACCATTCATTGAATAGTAAATCAAGTAAAAAAAAATAAAGTCTGAGAAAATCAGACTTTAAATTTTCATACAAACTTGTTAGTTTAATTTGCCAAGCATATAATATATCAACATATCTTTTGCAAACAAAGGCATATACATTATATAGATCTCGTTTTCAAAGTCATATTGATAATACTCTAGTTCATCAAAATAATAGAGCAGAGATTTATATATATATTTTTTTTCTATTATGTTTGATTTTTTTTCTTTTTCATCATTTAAAATATTTTCAATTTTATCTAGATCAGAACGGAGAGATTCAGATAAATAATCGTATTGAATTGATGTTAAATAAAATTCCGACTGCATATTACTGTAACTCCTTATATATAATAAATCCTAAAAGCCGTTCCTTATTTTGTGATGTAATATCTAGTTCATATTCTTGTGTAATACTATTATGTTTGACAAAATCAGTCAAACATAAAACTAACATTTCAATTTGAAATACCATATTACTTAAAGTAACATCTTCTATATTAATTATTTTTTCTTTTAGTTTAATAAGTTCATCTTTTAAAAGTGCCTTTAAATTGTTATATTGCAGGTTAGTTAAATAAAGTTTATCTTCCTGCAGGTTCGTTGAATATAGATTATCTTCCATAACTGTTAACCTCCAGTTCAGCCATTTTCTCGTTATATTCATAAATAGCTTGATTTTTTAAGCTCTGTATATCCTTTTTAAGCGATTTTTTTAAGGTATTAAGTGCCTTACTCATATCAAATAAGCTACCCCTTATATTATACTTTAAATCGCTTAAAATTGCATTTTTTTTGCTTGTATAAATATCTAAGGCACTATTAATAGAATTAGGTTCGCTTAACTTTTTACATTCAGATAAAATTGCATTTCCAAATCGAGAATATAATTCATCTATCTTTTCATTTGTAAACTTTCCTTGTTTATATGAATTTCCATAGCTTTGAGCATACTTATATTCGATAGAATTTAATTCATCTTTTAGACTTTTAAATTCTTTATTATAATTATTAGATATGAACCAATCAGTAAGTTCATCTATATCAGCTCTTATAGGCTCTAGTATATTCATATTATATTTCCACATGGATTTATCTGCAGGTAGTCTTTCTACAATGTATTCAAGCCTATTTTTAAATTCCATGCTTTCTTTCATAGCATCGTTTACTTTAAAATTTATAATAATATCATCCCTTATAATCTTATTTATGTTTTCATTAAGTTCTTTTCCACCAATCGCTAGATTTATAAAAGTTGATTTTGTTTTATTTAAAGTATTAGGTTTAAGTTTTCCTCTTTGCTCTAGTTTTCCATTATACATAAAACATCTACCCTCACCATCAATCCAAGATGGAGCAGGATCGATCATACTCAGATGTATGTGTATATGCTCAGTGTTGTAGTGGATTGCACCTGACCATATAAAGTTCTCCATATTTTCGTTCTTTTGTAATGTTATCATTGCAGCTCTTGTATATTCCATGAGTAAATCAGAACGCAAAACACGATCATCAGCCATAAGTCCATTTTCTTTAAGCCATTCATCTTTAAATGTAAAGAGATATTTTTGTAAATTACTACCTTTGCTTTCTGCAAGTTTATATTGCTCTTTTAATTGCTTTTTTTCTTCTTTTGTTAAACTATTAAGAGTTGCAGTAAAAACACCCTCAGATTTTTCAGAGTTACCCATATACTCTAGATACTCACTAGAATCTTTAGCTTGTGCACGATCCATATAATCTATATATCCTGCTGCCTTTAGCTTTTTATTATTATCATATCTCTTAAATTGTGCTTTAAAAACGCATCCTGCAGTATCCATTTATTCACTCCTTATAAAATGCTTTATTTTGTTGTCTTTTTTCTATTTTGCGTATAACAGTATTCTTTGCTGATTCCATAATCTGATGTTCATAGTTTTCAGTAGAAACAACATTTTTTACAAGATTTTTTTCATCAAGATTGTATAATATAGTATTTAAAACTTGTAACATCATTTCTATATTCATATCAATTGCTTGTAGCTTATTCTTTAGTTTGTCAAAAGACACACTATATTTTTCATCAAGAACATTTAATATATGATTTGCAATTCTTTGCTCATCTGCAGTGCCTAGATAGTTGTTTAATGCTTCTTCGATAATTGTTGTTTGACTTTTACCACTTTTATTTATAAATAATTTAAGCTCATCAGCAATGTTTTCTGATAATCTAATTGAAATCATTTTCTTTTCGTTACTCATCATCACTCACCTCAAATATCTTACTTAAAATTCTATTATTTTTTTCTATAACATCCGTTGTCATTTTTATTATCTGTTCGTATCTTATTGCAGTTGCGTTTAATTCTGGAGCAAGTGCAATTTCATTTAGCTTATTTAATAGAAATTCATTTCTTGATTTATCTTTTTTTAATGCATCAATCTTTGCCAAAACATCATTTGATACACCTCGAATCTTTATATCCATTATTACCTCCTGCGAACAACCATATATAATATAATGAGCATAAGGGAAAATTGACCCCAAAACATTGAGGAATTGGTAAAACCAATTATTTTTAATGACCCCATAAAACTATATAATGATATACAAATGATATACATATTGTATAAATATATATTTAAATACAAATAAATGATATACAAATGATATACATATTTTTATCAAAACCCTATTTTGTATATCGTTTTGATATACATATTTTTGTCAAAACCCTATTTTGTATATCGTTTTGATATACAAAATAGGAATATTTAACAGTTTAATTATACATCGTTATGTATATAAAAATCAATCAACTCTCTTTTTTCTGTTTTTTAATGATTTTAATTCATCTTCTAATGCCTTTAGCTCTTCATATTTTTCATCTAGTCCTTGCTCTAATTTAAGTTTTGTATCTTCAAGAGAATCTATTTCTGCTTTCTGATTTTTTATTTCTGAATCAGACATATATTTTTTATTAGCTTCAAAAGTTTTCTTTTTTTCATCTATTGCTTTTATCTCTGATTTTGCTTTTTTAATTTCGGACTCTTTATCAGCTATCTTTTTTTCTTGATACTTATATAGACTATTTAGCCTATCTAGTATGTATTCCTTTTCGGTTTTATTTAAATCAATACTACTATTTTTAACATTCTTTTTATTTAATACAATACTAGCAGTTATATTATCTTTCACTTTATCCCTGCTAACGATTTTAGGAGCGAGAAATATTTTTACTTCCCTATATCCCTTTTTTAAGTTTTCTATCCTTATAACAGAAAATAAAGGCTTGTTGTATATCTCTTTAAATATAGGTTTAGAAAATCTTTGTTCTGAAATTGTGTAAGCATAATGATAATCATTTACATTATCAAGACTTTTATTTTCGTAAGCTAACACTATTTCCATTGTTTTCTTATCTTTATCGTAAATACTACTTATCAGTGTTACGGATCGATCCTGCATATAGTTTACTTTCTGTCCTACTTTTGTTTCTGTTGATAAAGGTTTATGTATCCAAAGTTTAGATGTAAAAAAAACAATATAGATTAGTAATATAATTAGAGCAAAGTATATTAATGACTTTGATTGTTTCTTTTCTATATATACTCTGTCCTTTAGCTCTATTTCTTCTCTATTCTCTTTTACAGTATTCATATTTTACCTCTAATGTTCTTGTTTAAAATTTGTTATCTTTGTTTATTACTTTAGTTCATTTTATTGATGGGTAGTGTTCTTATTAGTTTTTCACCCTCAAAGGTTTCACCCTTCTTAGTAATCGATAATCCGTTTTCACGACATATTTCATTTGAAAGATTTCTTAATACATAAATATCGGTTTTCTTCATCTGAAACTTTTTACCTGTGCTGGCATTTACGGAGTTAACTATAAAGTGAGTATATATACGCCCATTGTCATTATGCGTTGCAATCAAAACCTCAAAGTCTTTGAATAGCTCTGCTCTCTCCACAAATTGATATGCTAATTCGTGAGCCTTTTCTAAGTCTATTTTTTCGTCTTTATGATAAGACTGGACAAAATGTTTATATGTTCTCCCTCCAGTTTTATCCCATAATTTTTTAGTAATAGCCATCTGTTCTTTAGCATACTTTGCGTTCAAATTATATCCACTAACTAATTTGTCATTTGTCTTTTCTTTCTTTGTGACATAATCAATGGCATTAGTTATACTTGCTTTTGAAGATACGACTTTAATAATTGCCATACTTCTTCCCACTCCTTTTCCATCTTAGTATAAATTAAATAAAAGCTACAAAAGGCTATGCACATTAGTACATAGCCTTTTGTTTAATACTCCATTTCGAAATCAACTTCTTTTTCAATAGTTTCTTTTTCTTCTGGTTCTTCATAAGCTTTAAAACGCATATCAAAGTTAATTTCTGAAAGAGATTCTACTGATATTCCTTTGATATATTCTGCAATCATATTTATAGTTTCATTTTGATTATCAGAATTAATATCAAATTGTTTTGAATCAAAGATGTTGGAATCATCATCCATGGATTTTTCCAGAGTAAATGTATTAAGATCCAGTTTTAAATAGATAGTATGTTCATAATCTTTGGTATGAGTTTCATACAAAGTGATCCTTTTATTATTCTCCGTTAAATCAACTTCATATTCGCTGTCAATAAAACTTATTGCATCAGCTAGAGGAGAAAAATCACATTCTTCAACTATATCGCCTTGTAAGAGCATATTTACCTCTTTTAAGCGTAGTAATTTTTCTTTTAGTATTGTTTCATGTTCAAATGGTTTTTCAAGCTCTATCTTTGCATTTTTTAACTTCTGTTCTGTTTGAGCTAAAGCATCTTCATAATTTTTTAGGACAGTAGGCATTTTTTCAATGGAATTATCCAGTCTTGTTATCATACCAATAGAATCATTACCTATTTCATTACTATAAGAATGTGCACCCTTTAAGTTATATAAAAATTGATTACCGAGAGTGCTATATGTAATTTCAATATCTAGATTTCTATACTGTCCTATGATATGTGAGCTTGTTATATCTAACCTTTTTACTGTGTTTAAGAATGTTTCACCTGCAATTTTTTTATCAGTGATTTTCTTACCATTGATTGTTATTGATGTAAATTTTTCATCATCACTTGCAGGTTTCTCCACTGTGTCCATATCTTTTTTTATGTTTTCTATTATTTTAGTATAGCGAACTATCTCAGCAGGATATGTTTTAAAAACTTTATCTTCAAAACGATATTTGTTAGATAAATAATCACTCTCTAACAATTTGAGTTTTGAAACTTCAGTATCTAAGGTCATTTTCTCTTTAATTAAAGGATTACCAGTGGCAATGGCTTTTAGTTCTGCATAGCTTAAAACTACCTCATCTATATCTTCAACAGTACGCACTGGAGATTTACTTGTCATAATTTGAGATATAAACTTTTGTTTATTTTCAATCATTTGCCATAGATAACCATCAAATGTATTTTCTGTTATATATCTATAAATGTATACATCTTCATTGGTATTTCCTCTTCTTATTATTCTTCCTGCTCTTTGTTCTAGGTCAGATGGTCGCCAAGGTACATCTAAATCGTGTAATGCAATTAATTTATCTTGTATATTAGTACCTGCTCCCATTTTTTGTGTAGAACCCATTAAAATTCGTATTTCTCCATTTCTTACCTTTTCAAACATTTCCTCCTTTTGTTTATCACTGTTTGCATCGTGGATAAAAGCTATTTCATTTTCTTTAACGCCTAAACCTATTAGCTTTGTTTTTATATCATCATAAATATTAAATTCTTTTTTATTAGGTGTAGACATATCCGAGAAGATTATTTGTGTACTTTTATCTTTCTCTGTTCTGTTGTAAATTTCAAGAACCTTTTCAACACACTTATTAACCTTACTATCATCATTATCGTTTAATAGTGGATTTATTAATCTTTGATCAAGTGCCAAGCATTTACCATCAAATGTAACTTTAAGCATATTATCTTCACTAGGCTCAACAAGACGATTTCTGATTTTTTCACTGCGTTCTGCAAAACTCTGAACGATTTCCTCTTGTTCTTTTGTTGCCTTTGTCTTAATGACTTCAAAATGCGAGTTAGGTGTTGCAACATCAATCATATCAGCCGTTTTAATATCTGCAATTTCTTTAAACATAGACATAAGCTCTGGAATACCAAAATACTTTGATAACCTTTTTTTCATTCTATAATTTTTTCCATCTGGAGATAGTTCAAGTGCTGATGTTACTTCTGCATATGTTGATGCCCAAGCATCAAAATGCTCTAGCTTTCTGCGTTTAAGCTCATCATATTGTAGATACCTTTGCATTGTATATAACTCTGTAAGAGAATTACTTACTGGTGTTCCAGTAGCAAATATAACTCCTTTTCCACCAGTCTTTTCATCCATGTATCTGCATTTCATAAACATATCTGATGACTTTTGAGCTTCTGATTGCGATAATCCTGCAACATTTTGCATTTTAGTATGCAAGTATAGATTTTTATAATTATGTGCTTCATCAACAAATAATCTATCAATACCTAGCTCCTCAAAGGTGATAAAATCATCTTTCTTAAAATCATCATTTAGTTTTTCTAATTTAGCTGATAACTTTTTCTCAGTTTTTATAAGATCTTTAACAGTAAATCTTTGGTCACGATTTAGCTTATATTCTTCGATATATCTAGTTATCTCATTAATCTGTTCTTCGATATGTTTTTGCTGATATTCCTTTGACATAGGTATTTTTTCAAATTGACTATGACCAATTATAACTGCATCATATTCACCAGTTGCTATTTTTCCTATAAATCTTTTACGATTTTTAGGTTCAAAATCTTTCTTATCAGCAACCATAATATTTGCAGATGGATATAACTGCATAAACTCACGACCTATTTGTCCAGTAAGATGGTTAGGAACAACAAATAAAGATTTACTACACATTCCTAACCTTTTGCTTTCCATTGCAGTAGCAACCATTTCAAAAGTTTTACCTGCTCCAACTACATGAGCTAATAATGTGTTACCACCATATAGGCATCTAGCAATAGCATCTACTTGATGTTTCTTTAATTTTATTTCACTATTCATTCCATCAAAGGATAAATAATCACCATTATAATGACGATTCTTAGTAGAATTAAATCTATCATTATATATTTTTTCAAGAACAGCTCGACGATCTGCATCATTAAATATCCATGTACGAAATTTTTCTTTAATGAGTTCTTGTTTTTGCATTGCCATAGCAGTTTTCTTTTTGTTTAAAACTGATGTTTTATTACCGTCATCATCTATTATCCGATCATATACTTTACTATCTTTTAGATTTAGAGAATCCTCAATAAGTTTATATGCAGATACATCAGATGTACCATAAGTCATATTTGCAAAATCGTTAAAACTATCGTTGCTCTTATTAGAGATATACCAATTTCCAGTTTGAGCTGAATAAGTAACTTTCACATAGCGTCTTGTGTAATATGGTGTATCTAACAATTCATAAACAAATTCTTCTATATACTCAGTAGGAATCCATGTTGTCCCCAATCTTGCATTTATATCACTTGCAAATATTTTTTCTGGTAATGAACTTTCTAAAATTTCATGTTGTTTATTTAGTAGTTTTATTTCTTCTTTTACTTTTTCAATCTCCTCCATTTCTAATTCAGAGTTTCTGTTTAAATATGTTTCTAAAAAGTCTATAAAGTCTTCTACAATATCCATCTTGTGCTTTAAATTTCCACTTAGATATTCATCTTCTGTTACAAAATTAAACATAGATGTATTATCAATGGCATCACTTATAGGAAGGAGTGGAAATTCATCACCTCTGTATACTTTATCTTTTTTATCATTAGTCAAAATACGATCTATGTTAACATAAATCTCATTAGACAATTCTTTAATCAAATCCTGCCTATCTTTTCCAGTAAGCTTTTCCATATATTCAAAGTCAAGATAGCCCTTTTGACTTAGAGATAAAATTAGTGCTTCAGTTCCATTATCAACTTTTTCTACTGCTATAGCCTTTTTTATAGTTCTCTTAGTAAATATATCAGCTTTACCTATATAATCCGAACCTTTCATTACTTCGATTGAAGAAACAAGTGGAAAATCACTATCTTCTCTCAGTAATCGTTCGTTAACTGGTTTATTGATATGACCATGACGAATATAAAATTGAGAATAAGCATCATCAAGTTTGTTTTGAGCAAAAGTTATTTTTTCATCTGTTGCATCATCTTTTTGTAAAGTTATAAGTTCCTTAAGTGATTTTTTTACATTGATATAAAGCTTTATTCTTTCCTTGCTTTTCTCTGCCATTTCTTTTTTTATTAAAATGGAATTTTCTCTATAATAAATATCATCATCTATTAGAGTATATGAAAAGTTTTTCACATCATCTGTTGCAGGAATAACATTAACTTCGTTATCAATTAATTCAACTTCTTCATACTTTGTACTTAAAGCAATAGTACGAGATGCTTTTTTTAGTATAATTTCTAGCTCATCACTATCTCCAGAAATGCAGGCAAGTGTATTTCCAAAACGACCAGATATTTCTCTCATATCACCTAATACCATTTCTGGATTGTCAACAAAATACTTGTTATATGTTAATCCGTTTTTGTCAGTATCAAGTCTTGTCCAATCTTCTGCTCTTTCTAATACACTATTTCTTTTTTTGAGAAATATTATATCACTAGTAACTTCCGTACCTGCAACACCTTTAAATGTATCGTTAGGCAGACGGATTGCACCTAAAAATTCTGCTCTTGATGAAATATATCTGCGTACACGATCATCTTTTTTATCAAGAGTACCACTAGAGGTTATAAAGGCAATTACTCCTCCATTTCTTACTTTATCTATCGTTTTAGCAAAGAAATAATCGTGAATTAAAAACTTATATTTGTCATAAGCTCTGTCATTAACTTTAAAATCACCAAAAGGTACATTTCCAATCGATATATCAAAGAAATTGTTGGAAAATGATGTATCTTCGAATCCACAAATTTTTATATCACTTTGAGGATATAATAGCTTAGCAATACGCCCACTTAATGAATCAAGCTCAACACCATAAAATTTTGAGCCTTGCATTTCTTCTGGTAAGTTTCCTATAAAATTACCAATACCCAGTGATGGCTCAAGGATATTTCCATTTTTAAATCCCATATCTTTTAAGCACTGATAAATAGAATCAATTATCAATTTAGGGGTATAAAAGGCAGTTAAAGTCGATTCTTTTGCTGAATCATATTCCGTTGTAGATAAATGAGATTTTAAAAATTCTCTTGCTGTTTCCCATTGACCACCTTTTTCTTCATCAAATACTTCCGATAGTCCTCCCCAGCCGACATATTTTGCTAAAACTTCCTGTGCCGTACTGTCAAGTTCTCTTTCGCCCTTTTCA
>ERZ773027.244-NODE-244-length-35198-cov-4.415901_pt1 | contig 35198 bp, 34 predicted proteins | sample MGYA00511032_ERZ773027 | MGnify/ENA primary metagenome ERZ773027 (study PRJEB29015, sample SAMEA2738138) | human oral metagenome | biome: human oral; feature: human-associated habitat; material: saliva | place: China | collected 2190 ... | reverse complement strand
TATCTTTATCATATAAACTCAGTCTGAACCCTTGCTCCTCCCCGGTTGCAGAAATACTACTTTCAAAAGAACCTATATCACGAGACATTAAATCCTTGATGTTCTTATTATGATTTATAATCTTTACAGAAACAACCGCCCCTATTAACAGTATCAACACAAGACAAAATATGAGAATCTTTTTACCTCTAGAATTTTTCTTAGTTTCCTGTTTTAACATAATCTAGCCTATTATTATCCCTTTCATTAAAATTCCACTCCCAGCTTGTCGCTAATTGTACCACTCGAAAATTTGCATGTCAAAACATACCCAATTTTACCTCATCTAATTTGTTGACGAATATAATCAAAGTGGCCTTTTACTTTTTTATTCACACCTAATTAAAGAGGGCGCATATGCGCCCTCTTCTGGTAAGTTATTTAAACAAGTGTTATCTCTTAGAGAATTGGCTTGCCTTTCTGGCTTTTTTAAGCCCGTACTTTTTACGTTCTTTTGCTCTGGCATCTCTTGTCAAAAAGCCTGCCGATTTCAATGATGCTCTGTATGCTTCTCTATCCGCTTCACAAAGCGCCCTTGATATACCGTGCCTCAAAGCTCCGGCTTGGCCTGTCATTCCGCCACCATGAACCTTCGCAATTACATCGAACTTGCCTTCGCAACCTGCAACCTCGAAAGGTCTTTTTGCTTCTCTTGAAATTATCTCCATTGGGAAATATTCTTCAAGCTTCTTATCATTTACAGTTATATTCCCCTTGCCTTTTATCAATCTTACCCTTGCAACGGAAGACTTCCTGCGACCTGTGCCTCTATACTGTACCTTTGCCATTTATATCCTCCTTTAAATTTCCAACTTCTCAGGTTTCTGTGCACTATGATCGTGCTCAGCTCCCTTGTACACCCTTAATTTTTTAAGCATCTGCCTTCCTAATTTTCCCTTAGGTAGCATTCCTTTCACTGCATGAATCATAACATCTTCAGGTTTGTCTTCAAGCATTTTTTCAAGGGTAACGGTCTTCAATCCGCCGGGATATCCACTATGACGCTTGTACTCTTTATCCTCTAATTTCTTTCCTGTTACCTTCACCTTTTCTGCATTGATAACAACTACATAGTCCCCGCAATCAACGTGCGGTGTAAAGATAGGCTTGTGCTTTCCTCTTAGCATGCTTGCTATTTTTGAACTAAGCCTTCCTAATGTCTTATCCGTTGCATCAACAAGATACCATTTTCTTTCTACCTCGTGAGGTTTTTGAACATATGAACTCATATCTTTCCTTTCTACCTACTAAAATCACTAAGGATCCGTTTCGGTCTCAATAAACAAGCACTATAAATTCTAACACAACAGCTACAGCAAAATCAAACACGCTATTACCTTTCTTATATTTTTTCTTCTTAGTTGTCAAGACATATGTTACATTTTAATAGACATTTTTTTAGCATATTCAAACACATACGACACACTCTCTTGAAAAAGTAGCCAAACTTTATACTCCTGTACTGCCTAAAACGAAAAATGATAACCAGTATGCTCAAAATTAAAAGTCATAGTATACTCCCTTATTAAAGAGCAGTGATATTATCAGAAAGGTGGAACTCACAATAAACAAAAACATGTGCAAGTTTTGCAATTTCGCTTTTACAACATGATTACTTTTCTACCTTGCTGTAGTACCAAAGATTGTTTTCCGGCTTATTTACCTTATACTTTTTACTATTTTTAGCAAAAATGAAAAAATAATCAGGCTTTCTTTTTACAACGCCACAGGTTCTTGGTTTTTCTATTATATACGCATATATTTTGCCACCCACGTATAACTTATAATCCCCATCATCGTCTCTTTCCCAAGTTCCTGCAGTTATTTTCGTCCCGTTCATCTCTAAGCCGTCTTTGTAAACAAAATTATTTTGTTTAGGATTCAAATCTACATTCCACTCTTTTTTATAATATTTTGTATCGATATCTTTATCATATAAACTCAATCTGAACCCTTGCTCCTCTCCGGTCGCAAAAACACTACTTTCAAAAGAACCTATATCACGAGACATTAAATTCTTGATGTTCTTATTATGATTTATAATCTTTACAGAAACACCTGCCCCTATTAACAGTATCAACACAAGACAAAATATAAGAATCTTTTTGCCTCTAGAATTTTTCTTAGTTTCTTGTTTTAACATAATCTATCGTATCTCCCAAAAGCCTAACTTTACTAACCCAATTAGAAACTTCCACCCACTTATATGTAACCTTTTTAGTCTTTCCATTATTAGTAATTCTTATTGTCCTATATTTATACAGAAATCCTTTATAACGCAACCTCCATTTTGCATAATATACAACTTTATACCAGTGTCCTGTTGATGGTAGCTTTATAGACAAACTAACACCTGAAGAAGCCGACACTACATAGCCAACTGTAAGGTTTATTCTTTTACCAGAAATCCCCGATTCAACTCGAAAAGTCTTTGTCCTACCCCAATAAATTCCCTTAATAATATGCTTCCTCTTGCTAGTCTTAGTCCCATATGCCCCTTGACCTGGAGGGTATGCCTTTAGCCATTTTGAATAAGTTTTTTTAACAATAGTTTTCGAATCAACTATGGTAGTCGGATCTGCCACAACTGGGAATTTAGTATTTTTATTAAAATCGATATACTGAATTAAAGCATTACCTTTAATTTTATAATGCGTGTTAAGGTTATTCCCATCTGCATCTTTTGCCCAAGGAGCCTTAATAACACCTATCACTTCTGTATTACTCTTCACGATATATACATCACCTTTATCATTTTCATCAACGTTTTTACATTGATTCGCAAATATTAATTTGCAACCTTTCGCAATGTTATATCTAAATTTATACGATTTATCAGCCGAACTATTTTTTATTAATATCATAGTTCTTGTACCTGACGATACAATATTCTTCCCCTTATCTTCTTCAATTACTTGCACAGCTACAGACGCATTTCCTTTTCTATCATCATATAAAATCGTTCCATCATCATTCTTAATAGCTTTAGCCTTTTTTATTTTTTCAGGCAGGGACATATTTAAATGCTCTCTATTGCCTTTAAAACCAAGCTTTACTTCTTTTTCTCCACTTTTTCCGATGCGAACATTTAAACCTTTCAAATTCGCTTGATATTCATTTTTGGATTCGAAATAATTTTGCACTGTATTTTTTGTACCCACAAGATCTTTGATTCTTTCTAATTGGTGTGCAATACCAGCTCTATTTTGAATAATCCCAATTGATGTATCGCTTGCAAAACATATCTGTCCATTACACGCAAGCAACATGCTAAAAACTAAACACCAACTCATAAATTTCATTTTCATTTTATCATTCCTTTCATTAAATTTTCCCAACTTATCACTAAGTGTACCACTCAAAAATTTATATGTCAAAAAATGACCTATTTCCCCTTAAATCTTCTAGTAGAATCAAACATATGTGACACATACTCATGAAAAAAATAATTTTGTATAAACATTCTCTTAAACTACCATAGACTTGTACCATTTCATTCGTTTTTTTATTTTTGGGCTGTGCTTCATATATTATGCGTTCTTATCAGAACAGTTGATTTACATTATAAATAATCCCAACATCTTGCCGGGATTAGAATTTGAACTTTTAATATCATATTAATTAAACCGGGTGGAGCCTTTAATCCGGTTTTTAATGATTCATTATCAACTATAAATCGGAGGATTACAGATAATAATAAAATAACCTTAGAATATGCATATTCTTCTTATTCATTTGTTTACACGTTTTTCTTCAAAAATTTACGCAACTTGTCTATATTTCTAATATTAACTTCTTCAGCTAAGATCCCCTCTTTAATTCTAACAACACAAGGAGTTCCATTTGATGCGAACTGTCTCTTAGCATAATTTACCTCTCTCGTAGGCATTTTAGATAAGTCATAGTAATATATTTTCTTGTTGTTTTTGCTGTTTATTATAGATGAAATTATTACTTTTTCCGCTTCTGAATTCGCTTTTCTGTCACCATCAGTAAAATATACAATACTTTCTTCTGCTTTCTCATCCGACATATCATAAATAGCACCTTGCTGAATCGGAGTAAATTCGCTCGGTATAGTCAACATTTCCACTTTTTTATTTTTATATTTTTCATCGGTAATCTTTATGTTAGCAATATATGTCAATGGGAAACTTATTATAAGGGCAATAGATATAAAAAGACTGATATACGAGATCTTTTTCTTTTCACTTACATATAAGCCTACGACTAATGATATAAATCCACAAATAAACGCTGCAAACCATAGTACACTAAGCTTTTCTATAGGCAATGCAATGAAAATCAATACTAATCCCAATACATTAACCCCAACACTACCTAGTAACATTTTTTTGTTTTTAGTACTCATTTGTAACTTCCTTCACACAATTTACATAAATGGATCGCCCGAAACAATTATACTTATTTCAGAAATTTCTTAATTTTATTAACTCCCCTGTTTTTTTCTAAAACATTTATAACCTTACCATTTTTTATTTTCATAAGTACCGGAGCAGATTTAATTTTGAATTGCTTCACGTACTTTCTTGCTTCGCTTTTTCTCATTTCTTCTATATTGTAATAATAAACATCAGCCTTTGTTTCTTTAATTGCCTTTGTTAAAGCTTCGGAAAAACTCTCACACGCTGGGCAATTCGTTCTCGCAAAATACACTACTCTTTCTTTATTATCATTTTTGTCTAATTCACTATCACGTCCTGCTTTTATAGGTATTGTCCCTTTAGTAGGAGCAACTACCACTATTTTTTTATCAACATATCCTTCTGAAATATCCGCTACCATATTCGTCACTATAAAAAGAAAATAAAAACTCACCGATAATAAAATCCCTAACACAATTAAAATATTTCTTGTAATTTTATATTCAAATGAATCCGCATTTATTTTAACAGCTAAAACTATCGCTAGTATCCCAGCAGGAATACTAGCGATCCATGCAAAATCCCAATAGCCTAAAGAACTTAAAATCCATGCTAAAACTCCAATGAGCAAGACAACTATGCAACCACACACATACTTTTGTTTAGCCATAAAAATTATCTTTCCTTTCTACCTGCTAAAATTTCCTCTGATCCGTTTAAGTATATACAAACAACCACTGCGAATTTTAACGCAACAGTTATAGCAACATCAAGTACGTTATTACACACTTCTTTCATAAGGCACTACGAATGCTTCCTGTTTTGCTCCTTCTAAATTTTAACCCTATAATGTACGCATAATACTGAAATTATTCCTTTTTCTCATTACCTAACATTTTCGAGTTCCTGATCCCTCGTAACATAAAAACCGCCTCTAGGTGAATTTTTCCAATAATCTATATTATAAACTTTTATATGCTTACGTCCCCCTATAGCCATCTTGATGGCTCTACTATATTTTTTATATAAATAATAATATTTATGTTCTTTTTTTCGAAATTGTTTAGGTGCCTCTATCCTTACAGTCTTGCCACAAATAACCAAAACCAAAACTTTAGCGTTACCTGCACGTTTAATCTTGTTTCTAATTCGTATAGCTTGTACTTTATTTATCTTTCCTACGTAAACCATTCTTGGTGGATGTTTTTTTCTGCTCATTTTAACTGGAAAGCCTATCTTCTTAGCGAAATCAACCTTTTGCGCTATCGTATTCTTTTCAATTTTATAACCAGTTGGAACCTCTTTTCCGTGTGCAAGTAAACTAACAGAAAAATCTTTTCCTTTCAGACAATAACCTCCTTGTGCTATTTTACTAACACTTGTAGCCTCAATTTGCTTGTTAACAGCAAATCCTATAGCTACTCCAACAAACAGCATAACAACTGCTATGCAAATACAACTTAGCCGTTTCATTTCACCCTCCTCAAATTCACGTTGTTACTACTATTCCATGCCTACCCTTTAATTGCATTTTCTAACTTTCATTGTAACACAGCTTAAGCAACTATACTATCAAGAAGATTTCTTACATAGTTAAACCTGTTTTTCATCTTTGATACTTCGTCTATATTTGACATACGCTAATATAAGCGTCCCAAAAAAGCTGCGCATATGGATATTGCCATAAGTACTCCTACTGCCTTTAATACTAATGCAAATGAAAATCCATTTAAACCATCGTTTAAAAAAGCTACTATCAAGAGAATGACCAAAAATACAACATCCCACAAAAAAGTCATGATTATCCATCGGTCTAATCCATCTTTAAGGTTAAATTTTTTCGCATCTTTATTTAACATTTTCAAGCTCCTAATCTCTTGTAATATACCCACTATTTTTACCGCCATTTCGCCAATATTCTATATCTCAAACCTCCTTTGACGGCTGTTTTTTTGTTCATTTTAACCAGGAAGGCTGTCTTCTTAATGAAAGTTTTATTTCAACCTCATTGAATCCACGTTATTACTACTGTGCCTCTCCTTATCTTTAATCGCCTCTCTTAACCCAAATTATAACACGGTATTGCAAAAAACATCTTTTATTTCACGTATCACAGTTTCAAAATACTTAATCAATACAAATTACTCTCTAGAACCATTACGACTCTTTTATTAACTAAAAACAATCGAGTAGGGTCTAACTTGTAACCTCTCTCGCACCATCGTACGTGTCGTTCGGCATACGGCGGTTCAACCTAAATAAGTTAATCCAAATAACTCAGAAGCCCTCGCCTTGCGAGGATTTCTTTGCTAATATAGTGTAACCCTGTGGTTTTGGCTGCAGCTTGATAGTGATCTCCAAATCCCACTAACTTTCTTGCCATCCACCTCTGTCTTTCCAAAATCCGGAACCTAGATGTTTTTATTTTGATGGCGTCGTAACTTTGCTCTTCGTCGCATTAACTTTAAGCCGTTATTTCCGCTTAGCCCATTCTGTTATGGAGTACATGCCTCTGTTTGCTACCGCACTACTTCCAACAATGATAATACAGTCGTTGGCGTAACGCACAAAGTGCAGATCTCCCCGTTCCAGCTCTTTGTTCATTTCGTTGAGTATAATGTTTGATAAAAGTGTAGATGAGTTTCCTCTTGCGGTGTCCCCTTCTCCGTTGCCTCATACTGTCCTCGTAGCATCACACCCGCATTGAGGTATTTCTGAATCAAAGACTCTCCCTCTTCGTTGATGCATCAGTGTACAAAGTATATCAGTTTGTCATGGTGTACATTGTTGAACAACTTTTCAAGATCAATATCCACTGCACTGGCTCCTTTTTTTTACTTTTACTCGCTCACGTGCTAGTTTTATGTTCTCTCCACTGAAAATTTCCTCTAGAGGTTGGCAATAAATTGTTTCCTTTCCTTCCTCTGCTCTTACACCTCCGTCCTGTCTCCTGTAGGGCTTTTGGTCCGTTACATCTTCGCTATCCCTTCTTCTCCCCCTATACCTCACGTGTAAACCTCGGGAATCTCTATGATATTCATCGACAACTACGCTCCTTGTGGATTTTCACCACAGATTGACAGTATACCTATCATACATAAAAGGAGGTGTATATGCACCTCCTTTTATGTATGATCCCATTCCCTTATAAGAATTAAGTAAGCATGCTACACATTTCTTTTCAAGAATTCGCTTAAACCATTTATGTCACTAATGTCTATTTTCCCGGCAAGCACTCCATTTTTAATTCTAACAACGCAGGAATTTCCATCTGGCACAAAATGCTTCTTCACATAATTTACTTCTCTAGTAGGCATTTTGGATAAATCATAATAATATATTCTTTTGTTGTATTTACTATTTACTATAGCCGAAATTATTATTTTTTCTGCTTCTGAATTTGCTTTTCTATCCCCATCAGTAAAATATATGATATTTGATTTTGAATCATCATCCGTTAAATCATATATTCCTTCTTTTTTGATCGGAGTAAACTCGCTTGGGATAATCACCGTTTCCGTTTTTTGCGCCTTGTATTTTTTTACAATAAAGTTTCTGTTTAAAGTATATGTTAAAGGAAAGCTTATGATAATGGCGAATGCTACTACAAGATTTATATATGTTAATAACGATTTTTTTTTGCACGTGTATAGAGCAACAATAAAAGCCATAACCCCACATATAAAGACTCCAAACCACAATACACTAAGCTTCTCTATAGGCAAAGCAAAAAATACTAATATCAACGCTAGTATATTCAAAGTTATGCTACTTCCCACTAAAAATGATGTTTTATTATTCATCTGCGACTCCCTTTAACTTCTCTATCTAAACGGATTGCAAGGAGCAAATTTAAAATACAAGTATATTGCGACAGCAACTTTACGCTGTTTTCCTTTCATTCTTTTTAAATTCGTCAAAATAGATTTCATCAAAGCTCTATCACACGAACAAGCAAAATAACCTTTTTTACTATAGCACTTGTCATGCTTTTTACACAAAGAGTCCAAAAGATCCTTAGGCTTACCTGGTCCAGAATGACCTGGTCCGCAATAACGTCCCCACACCTTCATTCCTCGTCGCATTTCATTTTTTTTAGAAAGTGAACCATTACTATATTTTTTATATAACTCCATGGTTTCAGAAATTTTGTTTATAGTCTTACCAATATTTAAATTTTTACGATCCAATTTTTTCTTCTTAGCTTTTTTAATATCAAATTTAACTACACCATTTTTAACAAAGATAAATTTTTCTGCTTTTTTGAATGACGTTATGTCTTTTTTTGATAACATACTATAGTCGTTAGGTTTTTGTTTAGATGCATAAATGATACCAGACACAGGCAACTGCACAATAATGCTTAAAAACAATACCCACGACACCACAAACGCCATAATTTTCATTTTCCCATTCTTCATTTCGCATCTCCTCACAACATACACTCTATCTTCTATACTTTAAGAAAACTAGTAATTATTTCAAAAAACCTGCAATTTTCTTATGAGAATTACTGTTTTCAAAAACACTCACTACTTTACCATTCTTTATTTTCATAAGCATAGGCACATATTTTATTCTAAATTTTTTCACGTATTTCGACGATTCTTTTTTTGGCATTTCTTCTGTATTGTAATAATAAACCTTTGCCTTATTTTTTTGAATTACTTTTTCTAAAACTTCAGAAAAACTTTCACACGCCGGACAATTAGTTCTTGTAAAATATACTATCCTTACTTTATTATCGCACTTATCCAAATCATTACTACCACCTGCTTTAATAGGTGTTGCTCCTTTTATAGGTGCAAGCACTACTATATTTTTATCATCGTATCCCTTTGAAACATCATCGACCATACTAATCACAGGGAAAACAAAATAAAAGCTTGTCGTAAGCAAAATCCCTAAGCCTATAAATAATCTTTTCGTAATCTTTCCTGTAATGTCTTCTCCCCTAATTTTTATAGCTAAAAATATAATCCCTATTCCGGCAGGAAAACTAACTAACCAAGCATATGTCGCACAATTTGTGATACTTAAAACCCATGCTGAAAGACCAATTGCCAAGACAACTATGCAACCATAAACATATTTTTGTTTTAACATAGTATTCCTCCCATTTAATAAAGCAACTCTCATTTTCGATTTTAACAAAACAAACTATACTTGTCAATTTAATTTATCAACTTTCTAAACCAAAAATAATGATCTCCATAAGACACCACTTTGTAACTTTTTTGATAGGTAAACATTTAGCACATACTTGTTGTTTGCATTAATCATACGATATTTTTCAACATTACTTTCTAACGCTAAACGCACATTCATCGCCTGTGCAATTGTATTTCTTATCTAATCTCACTTCTACTCTTTGAATACATTTTAAATGATTTTTATCATATTCTTCTATGTAACCAATCAGCTCTTTGTTTGATTTGCCTTTTACTCGCCAGATATATAGGTTCTTTCTGTTTAACTTTGCATTTTCAGCTGTAAAGGCTGCATCATTACTGGTTATACTCTTATATAACTCACTCCTTTTCACACTTCGACTACTAACCAATCTAAGCTTGTTGTCATATTTATACAAATAGCCATCAGATGTAACGACATTCAATACTCTTCCATTCGGATAAACTATATGAACTTCTTTATCTTTAAGTATAAGCTTTTTAATTTTATATGTAACTGCATCGACTGCAGTAATCTGAGTTTTAAAATGCGCTGACATATTATTGTATTTGTTTTTGTTATCGCCATAAGTAATCACCTTGTTTCCCACAGAAAATAGTTGCATACTATCCGATGCATATTGGCAATTAAGTTTTATTTTTTTCAGATCTGCTTTGTTCTTATTTATAACAGAAAGCCCCATTTCATCAGTTTTTTCAAAATACGTCCCTGCAAATATTTTATTTCCCTTTTCTAACAATGCAAACGGATTTGCATCTTTAAATACTACTTCCGTTTTATTCCCGCCTATTTTTTTTCTATAAAGAACATTACTTAAATATTTTCCGCCTATATTTCCTATATTCATAGTCTCTATTAATCCATTTTGGCCTGTGCTCGCACACCAAGATGCCATACCATACCAATCTTCATCATGATACTTGTTTTTTAATAATGAAAATGCATGCAACTTGCCATTTTTTTCAAGCCTAAAATGTTTATTAAGACGCCTGGAATGCAAGAAAAAGTTCCCTTCGCTACTCTCATTTACTGAATCAATACTCATGCCATTATATTTAATTGTTTCTATGCACTTTCCATATCTATCTATTAGCAATAGATAAGATCCTTCTTTTAAATCTTCACCTACGGAAACTACATATTTCGCTTGCTTAATATGCTCCGGATTTATAAATGTTCTATCACTATCTTTCTTGCCATTGATAACAAAAAAAATAATTGCAAAACAAATTACCAATCCAAAAAAAACTAAAACTCCACCCTTCTTCTTAATTGACATAATATGGCTGTGTCCTTTTAGAACGTAACAATTCAATAGGTAGTACAGGGTCATATTTCCCTAAATTAGGGCAATCTAAATCTATTCCTTGATTAATCCATGCTCTCCAAACCAACTGCGAACAATAAAATTTCTTCACGGTAGTCTTGTTGGGAAAAATAATATTATATCTTTTCCCAACTTGAGCTTTTGCATACTTTGCTGCTTTAATACACTTTCTTTGAGAAGCAGATTTAACATACGTTGCAATTGTATTCCTGCTCTCGTGCCCCCAATTATTACGATATCTTCTAACACCATCACGTTTAGGTTTACTATTTGGAAAAGATTCAATTGTCCATTTGGGATTTGTACTCACTATTGCAGCATGCCCGGGAATGAAAAAATAAAACTTGCCTTTTCTATAGTTATATTTAATCATGATATCACCAGCAGTCCCAATAGCAGTACCTTTTCCCTTTTTCTTACTATTATTACCCGCTAGACGAAATCTCTTTATGCCCTTATTACCCTTTTTAGCCAGTCGCTTGCGCTCGCCATTTACTTGTTTCTTTATTTTTTTTTGCAAAATTTTTTGATTAGATGGATTATTATAATAATCCATAACTATTTTCTGTTCCTTTGAGTTTAATGGAACAGAAAAATCAATGCCATTGAGTGAAGACTTCCCATTATTCTTTAAAGCAAGCACTTTTTCCGAGCCAAATCCTAATATTAAAAATATACTTAGTAATATTAAGCAAATTGTTTTTTTCATAATTTCTCCTTTTTGCCTTCAAAATATAAATTTAACTAACCTGAGTTTAGCAAAAGTTAACCTTACCTGTCAAGATTTTATTTGTTTTTTTCTAAACCAATTCTGAATCAAAAATGATAATCACCATAAGACACCACAAGCAAAAAGCCTCTCCTTGCTACTACACAGTATACAACAGGAGAGGCTTTTTATTACTTTGTTTATATCAATCTAACAAAAAAGCTGTTGTAACAAGCACCGTGATAAGAACAACTGCTATCTTTGCCGGCACCGCTCATCGCCTAAATCTCTGTACAAAATAAGTAATAATGGCAACAACCACGAATGAAATAACAAACACAACAACAAATGTAATTGCTACAGCAATATCTGTAGGATCAGTTATCCGTCGTATAGTTGTCAAAATAACCTTGAATGTAGACTATCGGCGTTCCCTTGTCTCCACTTCCCGATGTTAAATCACAAAGAGAACCTATGAGATCCGTATACTGTCTGGGCGTTGTACCTTCAGACGCCATGCTTCCAAGCAAGTCTATGTCCTTTTCGGAAATAGCCTCCTTCATTGCAGACTCCAGTTCCTCTCCATCCAATGCACCGAACTCATTGTCAACAATATATTTAAGCTTAAGCTCATTAGGAGTACCTATAAGCCCGTCTGTAAATCCCGGAGACACTACAGGGTCTGCAAGTTCCCAAATCCTACCTTGAGGATCTTTAAACGCCCCGTCGCCATATACAAGTACTTCTATATTTTTCCCTGTCAAGGCGTTTAACTCACTGCACAACTTATCAGCAAAGCTTTTGGCATCTCTCGGGAAGAGTTTTACCATATCCTCGGTAGACTTATTGGAACCCAAAAGTCCATATTTTTCGTTATAACCGCTACCGTCTATAGGCTCTGTCATTATCATATCAAGCGAAATAGCCTTAACACCTTTCTCCGCATTCAAATAATCGGTCAACACCTTCCTTGTATGAGTGGTCGCAACTATGACATTCTTTACCTTTTGAGTGATCGCCTTCGGATCGTTTGAAATGATTATCTCAACATCTACACCAATTTCTTTGATGAGATTTCTGTAGTATTCAAGATAATTTACACCTGTAAACGGATGCTTCGGCTGCCCGTATTTTTCTATAAACTCCTTTTCCGTAAAAATGCTACTGTTATCTACAACCGCTTCTTTAAAATCAGGCACAAGGGAGTTCCCGACTTCATCTGAAGGGAATGAAAGTTGCAAATAAACCTTTTTAAACGGCTTTGCAATTCCTCGTAAGCATATCGCAAACCTGTTCCTGCTAAGTATCGGAAATAATATGCCTATTTCATCTCCCGAAAACTTTGTTGATACATCTTTTGCTATATCGGAAATACCGGCATAGTTTGCTTCACCCTTTGCTACTATCGTCTCCGTAACACCTACTATATCTCTATCTCTAGGAGTAATTTCTCCATTATCTATCGCCGCATTTATTGTGCCGATTACAGCTTTGCCCACATCATCACCTTTTTTAATGATAGGAGCCCTGAGCCCCATTGATGCTGTTCCTATTACTCTTTTCATGCTACCTCCATAAATTTTATTTAATATGATGCACTCACTCTCAATTAGCTCTACTTATTATCTCAAGGGCTATCTTTCTTGCAAGCCTATCCGAACCCTTTCTTGTAGTAGTTACATTATCTGCATTTAAACATTCCCTACGGTCTTTGGCATATTCATACCAATTTATCAAATGAATATTGGTATCATTTGCCGCAAGCGTCTTTAGCAAGTTGTTGTTGCTCCTTTCGAAAGACTGCGCAGAACTGTTATTAACCAAATAAATCGTTCTCCTTCCAAAATTTGCAAGCAATTTTTCCATCTGAGCTTGACTGAGACTTTCACTATTACCAAGCGCTATAACCACGGGATCCTTTAATCTCTTTGCGGATTCAAGCTTCTTACATGAAGAAATTGCCGATGAAACGGTCATGTCCTTGCTACTTTCAATGTTCATATTAGGGAAAATTCTTTGCATGGCAGCTGCGCTTGTCAAGAACAATCTATCCCCTATAAATGTCACCTTGCCTTTGTATTTCCCTATTTTTTCAAGTTCCGCATCCTCTGCATCCAACTTCTTCCTGTATTGTTTTTTCTTAACATCTTCTTTTTTTGCAGTTTCTTTATTCATTTTCGCATTTTGCTCTTCACTTATTTTTTTGGCAGTAGCTAAACTGTTGTTAAGTTCTTTTTCATATGCGGTCGCCGCTTTAGAAGGTCCCGTGTATGCAAGCACTCCTGCAGTGATGACTGCTAGCAATATTGTTCCGATCCTTGCAAACGCTACTCTGTTCACCTTGAATCTGCTTCGTTTTAACTTCACGACATTGGTCTGTTTTACATTTTTGAATAACACATAGGTAAGCTCCGCCATCACTACTGCAATAATGAGCTGTATCACAAACATAAAAACATACGGCATACGAACACTACCCATGAAGCTCTTCGTAATTATAACAGCGGGATAATGCCACAAATAAAACGCAAAGCTTCTCTTAGCTATTATATTAAGGTATTTATTGCTCATAACACCGGCTATTTGGCTGCCATTTTTATACACGAACGCCACAAGCGCAATCGAAGCCACCGCATAGATAACGGGTATAACAACTTCCGCAAATTTACTTTGGGTGACAGGGATTAAAACCATCCCGACTAATGCTGCAAGCATGCAGCCCATACAGATGTTATTCTTCAGTTTGCCGTTATCAGAAGCTTCATACTTATCCATATCTAAGCGCCTTGGAACAGCGAGTGCCGCCGTGATCCCTCCTGCAAAGGCAAGGACTTTAACATCTATGCTGAATAAGGTCTTATCCTTGCTAACCCCGTAAACCAAAGCACCTACGTATATCAAGACCGAAGCCGCAGCTACTATGGATGAAATCCTCATCATCGCTTTTCTGGCATCATATTTTGCTTTACGGGAAACCTTGCTCGCCAAGTATTTCATACCCTTAAATAGCAACAAGAATTGGAAAGCTATCGCCACCAACCAAAAATTGGAGAGAGGGCTCTTAAGCGCAGCCGAATCCATGTATGCATTGCCCGATATCATCTGCCATATATTGTTGGACATGGATACCGTAGAAAAATACGCTCCCCTTACATTTATGTCAAGACCGTTCCCGACTATTGCGGAAAACAAACCTACAACGGATGCTACAAAGACCACGGGGAAAATCAATGATACGATTTGCTTTTTAAGTTCTCTGATCTGCTTTTGCGGCTTTTCTGAGCGCACGTTGAAGCTATAGTCACACAATGTAAATCCCAGCGCTGCAAAAAACACGTTGCTCGCAAGATATCCCCTGCTCATAAGCTCGGGGAACACATGAAAAACGGACATCATCAATGTCATAAACAAAAGAGATCCGGATAAATACGCCCTATGCTTGGGCATATTAGATGCCTTGCGAAATGCAGTTTTATGTCCCTTTTCAATATTTAAACGCTGCTGTTCTTGTACTTGTTTTATGTTGAATTCTTCTGTAGCGGTTAATGCCAATGTCTTCCCTTTCTTGTCATCAATCTTCTTTTTGAACCTTACATTTCATTCTATCATTTATACAAATTGCTGGCAATTTTTTTTTGCAATTTACAAAAATCATTTCTGCAAATTTCGCCGTGCAAAATAATCATTTGTGACTAACAACAATTTTTGACTTTGCCGTTTTACATTAGTATAATAACCAATAAATCCATGCGGCTCAGCCCAGTATTAAAAAAAGGGAGAAACTTAAAAATGAAGGCGAAAATATTCACTAGAATCATTTATATAATAGTTGCAGGAATATTTTTATTTTCAGCAGGCAAATTAATATATCATTACGGTGACAGCTATCTGTCTGAAAAAGAATTTGATGATCTGAAAACCAATAATCAATATGAACTCAAGCAGCTCAAAAAGAAAAATAAAGATCTGGTAGGCAGAATCAAAATTAAAGGCACCAAAATCGATTATCCCGTTATGCAAACTCCAAACGATCCGCAGTACTACCTTCGCCGAAATTTTGAGAAGAAATATTCTCTCTCGGGCACCCCGTTTTTAGATGCCGCAAGTACATTAGGGAAGTCAAAAAACTACTTGATCCACGCACATAATATGAAAACCGATACGATGTTCAACAACCTCCTAAAGTACGAAGATGTTAATTTTTATAGGGAACACACAGTGTTTTCTTTTAATGAGCTTATAGGTAAAAAAGAGATAACCGGAACCTACAGAATAATCGCAATATTTAAAAGTCAAGTTTACTCGAGAAAATCGAAACAATTTAAATACTACAACTACCCTTCCATCACGAATCCTAAGAGATTTAACAAGTATGTGAATATGTGCAAGGCTCTCTCCTTAATAGACACCGGCACAACGGCGCACTGGGGAGAACAATTGGTAACGCTATCCACCTGTTCATACCACGCTGACGAAGGACGTTTTGTAGTAGTTGGGAAGAAGATAAACTAAACCGTTGCACTAACATATTACCTCGCAGTGTCTTGAATCATTAGCATATATATTAGAAAATAAATTCGAAAGAAAAAATGGGAAAGAAAAGAGGGGCGAAACCCCTCTTTTCTTATGCTATGTATTTGAATCATCTCAACCGACTCAGTCTATACACAACCCTGTGCGATCATGGAATCTGCAACCTTCAAGAAGCCTGCTATATTTGCTCCTGCTACAAGGTTGTATCCGTATCCATACTCTTCCGCTGCGTTCTTAGCCGCATCGTGGATATTCACCATGATATCCTTTAGCTGAGCGTGAACTTGTTCAGGTTTGAATACTGTCTTTCCGCTGTTCTGTCCCATTTCTATGCAAGAACAAGCTACACCGCCTGCATTTGCAGCCTTTGACGGTCCTAGGATGATGCCATTATTCAACATGTATTCAATAGCTTCGTTTGAAGAAGACATGTTTGAACCTTCACAAACATACTTAGCTCCGCTTGCAACGATTGCCTTGGCATCGTCTATCAATATCTCGTTCTGAGTAGCACATGGGATGTACATATCAGCCTTAACTTCCCAAGGCTTCTTACCTTCAATGAATTTAGCAGACTTGAATTTATCAGCATATGGCTTACAAATGTTCTTGCCGGATGCTCTTAGCTCTAGAAGATAATCGATCTTTTCACCAAGTACACCCTCTTCATCCAAGATGTATCCGTCCGGGCCTGAAATTGTAATAGGAATAGCACCAAGCTCTTCAAGCTTGCTTGCTGTACCCCAAGACACGTTACCGAATCCTGAAATAGCTACTTTCTTACCCTTGAAATCTTCGCCGTGTGCCTTTAGCATACATTCAGCGAAGTATACGATTCCGTATCCTGTAGCTTCCGTACGTCCGTGTAGTCCGCCCCAGTCAAGACCTTTTCCTGTTAGCACACCTTCAAATTTATTTACGATTCTCTTGTACTGTCCGAACATGTAACCGATTTCTCTTGCACCTACGCCGATGTCTCCGGCAGGAACGTCAGTTGACGGTCCGATATGTCTGTAAAGTTCTGTTATGAATGACTGGCAGAATCTCATAACTTCGGCATCACTCTTTCCGTTAGGATCGAAGTCCGCACCACCTTTACCTCCCCCGATAGGAAGTCCTGTAAGGCTGTTTTTGAATATCTGCTCAAATCCCAAGAATTTGATGATGCCGGGATAAACGTTAGCTGCAAGCCTAAGTCCGCCCTTGTAAGGCCCTATTGCACTGTTGAACTCGCATCTGTATCCACGGTTTACCTGCACCTTGCCGTTGTCGTCTACCCAAGGTACTCTGAAGCTGATCATTCTTTCAGGCTCAATCAATCTGTCAAGTACGCCTGCTTCGATGTACTTAGGGTTCTTTTCAAGAACCGGCTCTAATGAAGTAAGTACTTCCTCAATAGTCTGAATGAATTCCTCTTCACCCGGATTTCTCTTCTTTGCAATATCGATGTATTGCTGAACAAGTTTTGCCATTTTATTCTTCTCCTTTTATGTAAAAGAATTAAGTTACCATGAACTACTATATCACCAGCAATCTTTAGTGTCAATTATTCCGGATTCTTTTGTAATATAAAATAAATTATATTAGGCTTTTTAGTTCCCCGGACATATTATTTGTGCCTATACAACAACCTGCCCGCTATACTCTCAATTCCACTTCGCTGAGTTTTAATATCTCGTTTTTATATATCTTCGCGCAGGTGACTGCAACGTATATGAAAGCCAATACCTCGGCGATCGGATATGCCCACCATATATAATATATTCCGAAAAATTTTATGAGAATGAACGCCGCTCCCACCACGCCAATAAGTTGCCTTAATACCGAAGCAAACAACGCCTGTCTGGCTTTTCCTATGGCAAAAAATGCAGTGTTTACGGTAAAGGCCGTGCCCATGAAGATGAATGACAGCGCTATAATCCTGAATATCCTAGGGCCTATCTCAAGCATCGCAGGACTTGCATTGAACACTTTGAGTACCGGCGTTGCAAAAATTTCAAGAAGCACCAAACAAACCAGCATGAATGTCGTGATGGACAGCCACGTGACATTGAAGGTGTGAGTAAATCTTTTTTGATTTCGTGCTCCATAGGAATAGCCCAGTATAGGCATGGTTCCCTGCGCTACTCCGACCACCGGCAATACTATAAATTGATTTATCCTTGAATATATCCCAAGGACGGCTACGGCAGCCTGCTCCTTTGCAAGCATGTACGCCATATACATCATGGCTATCGACACGAGTGCCTGCATAAAAAATGTAGGTATCCCTATGCTCAATATGCTTCCTGCAGTCTTGAGCGACAGTTTTTTACTGAAATGTATATTCAAAGTCTTTTCGCTGACATATAACTTGTATAAATTCAAAACCACCGTCACAAGCACTCCGATTCCCGATGCTACCGAAGCTCCGATTATGCCCATCTTAGGCGCTCCCCACAGTCCGAATATGAGTATGGGATCAAGAATCATATTTATAACTCCTCCCAGTACACTCGTATACATGGGAAATTTCATTTCGCCCGTAGCCTGGATCATCTTTTCCGTTGTGATGGCACCGAGAATCGGTATGAAAAACCATGAAAGCGCTGAAATATATTCACTTCCTGCCACTATCACCTTGCTGTCCGCAGTAAATATGGACATGAATTCAGCTGAAAAGACTACCCCGCCTATGGTTGCAATTATTCCAAGTATGCAGGTAATTAGAAGCGTAACTTCTACGACTTCCCCCGCCTCTTGTATTTTTTTAGCACCCAGCCTTCTCGAAATAAGCGAATTTGCACCTATTCCAAGTGCGATGCCTATACAAAAGACTATATAAAAAAACGGTATGACAATTGCTATAGCGGTTATAACGCTCTGCCCTAACCTTGCCAAAAAGAAACCGTCCACGACATTGTATAATCCTTGCACCGTCATCGAGATGACGGCAGGTCCGGACATTGAAATTACCAGCTTTTTAATAGGCCACTCAGCCATTTTTTCATGCATAAATCCTCCTAAAATAATAAAAGGCAAGCCATAAGCCGGGTTCTGTATTTGATAATCATCTATCTAGACACACCATCGCTGATGTGTTCATGCGATCCACCACACCGGGCGAATAGCGAGCAACTATTCTTACTGCCCATTTTGATCTTGCTTCAGATGGGGTTTACAAGGCCAATATATTACTATATTGCCGGTGAGCTCTTACCTCGCCATTTCAACCTTACCACAGCCTTACTGTTTCGGCGGAATATTTTCTGTTGCACTTTCCCTATGGTTACCCACGCCAGACGTTATCTGGCATCCTGCTCTGTGAAGCCCGGACTTTCCTCATGCTAAAACATGCGATTATCCGGCTTACCTTTTTATCAATTTTCTTACCGAAATATAATAACACAAATTTTAACGTATAATCAACGGATCAATATTCACCGTGCTTTCGTAAATTTTAACGTCTTCCTGCATCGCCTGCATATTGTCTCTTAAATAACCTGCCATGTTTTTAATGAACGATTTTTCCATATGATAATGCGTGGCATCTATGAGCGAAAGCCCCATCGCAAGCGCATCCTGAGCCTGATGATACTTGATATCTCCCGTTATAAAAAGTTCACAATCGTTTTCTAAACGTGCGGGCTCGATCAGCTCGGCGCCGGCTCCTGTACATATACCGATTTTCCTAACCTTTCTGTTGATATCTCCGCTTACGGCATGTACCGTACCTGAAATTTGTTTTACCCTTTGCAGTATCTCTTCAATGCCAATGGGTTCCTGAAGCACGACGATTCGCCCCAATTCTCCACGCACACCGTCTTTAGTACACTTTAGGGGTTCACCTGCCGGCAATCCGATGTTTTTTATAAAATAATCGTTATTTCCGCCATCACCGATGTCGAACGGCGTGTGTGTGGTGTAGATGGAAATGCCTGCCTTTATGAGCTTCATCACTACGCTTTCTTTAAGAATTCTATCCACAGGCTCAAAGATAACAGGATGATGCGAAACTATGAGATCCACATCTTTTGAAATTGCATCATCAGCTACTTCCGGTGTAATATCAAGAGCCACGCAGACGCTGTTTATCTCATCGCATGCACCTATCTGGATTCCGCAATGATCCCATGGCTCTGCAAGCGATAACGGGAAATTCCTCTCTATGAGCTTTGCTATTTCGTTTATCTTCATAACACCTTCTCTTTCATATGGCTACCCATATTCTCATTTATATAATCGATTTTTTGCTTCGAAGCTCTATACGCTTCCTCCATCTTAATGCCGGGCTTTCGTTTTGACCCTTCTATGCTCTCCATTATTGCAATATTCTTCTTCTTTTCGAGTTCTATTGCAGGTAAAAACGATTCATCCTCAAAGTACCACGGCGGTAACTCATATCCGAAATCTGTAGGAGCTACTCTGATGCAAGTATCGTTCTGTAAAGCGGCCTTTTCAACGTAACCGCCCTTACCTAGATACGCCAAAATTACTGGTGTTATACTTTCCTTTTCAAACGCCAATTTTTCAGATATTATCGCCATTCCATGGCTTAAAATGCTTTTTCTAGCTATCCCGAATTTTGACTGCGGTTGTACTATGAGCACCTGACCCGTTTTAAGTTTAGAATACCCGGCTTCTATAATAGCCGCGATTTCTATTCCACCCATTCCGGATATCGTAATTATATCAGCTTCTCCTTCGGATATCACGGAAAGCCCGTTACCTTGCCTTGCATCCGCTACGGTGCCTACATTCTTTTCCCAGTTTATCTTTGCGTTATTTAAAGGGCCTTCTCTGAGATCTGCGAGGATGCACCTGCCGGCATGCCCCCTTTTAAATAAATATATCGGTAAATATGCATGATCCGTGCCTACGTCTAAGAATGTTATTCCTTTGCTGTTCGGCGTAACCCGCTTTATCAGCTCCTTGCCCTCCTGCACGGCATCCGCAATTATTTTAAGCCTGTATGGTAGTTCCATCTAATCTATATAATCCCTCAGTTTTTTGCTCATATTCGGATGTTTTAACTTTCTTATCGCCTTTGACTCTATCTGCCTTATTCTTTCCCTTGTAACGTCAAACTGCTTTCCTACTTCTTCAAGCGTGCGTTGCTTTCCATCCACGAGCCCGAAACGCAATTTAAGTACATTTCTTTCTCTCTCTCCCAAGGTATTTAAAACCTCTAAAAGCTCGTCTCTCAGCATGGAAGAGAAGGCCACATCTAGCGGTGATGGAACTTCCGTATCTGGGATAAAATCTCCAAGATGGCTGTCTTCCTCTTCTCCTATAGGTTTTTCCAAGGAAACGGGTTCTTGAGAAATTCTGAGTATATCCCTTACCTTTTCCGTGGTTATATCCATTTCCTTGGCTATTTCTTCAGGCTTAGGCTCTCTACCGAGCTCCTGCAATAAAGTCCTCGATATCCTCGTCAATTTATGTATGGTTTCCACCATATGTACAGGTATTCTGATTGTTCTGGCTTGATCCGCTATGGCTCTTGTTATGGCCTGCCTTATCCACCACGTCGCATAGGTACTGAATTTGAAATTACGGTCTACGTCAAACTTGTCTACGGCTTTCATAAGCCCCAAATTTCCTTCCTGAATAAGATCGAGGAAGTGCATTCCTCTGTCCTTGTGGTTCTTGGCAATACTCACAACAAGCCTTAAATTGGCTTCACAAAGCTGATGCATCGCCTTATTGTAATCCTGCTTGTATTCATCCAGAAGTTTCATTTCCTTTTTATATGTTGCAGATCCTTCTTTTAATCTTTCAAGTCTTTCTCTTATTTCATTTTGCTTTGCAAGCGCATGCTTTACCTGAGTAGCTAATATTTTTTCTTCTTCCCTTGTTAGGAGCGGTACCTGCCCGATCTCCTTAAGGTACATCTTGACAGGATCGTCTATGCCTATGGATGTTCTTACTATTCGTCTTATATCTACTACCTTGTCCGCTCTTTCACCGTTCTTTGCGATGTTTTCTTCCGCCGCTTCGAATTCCTTAATTCCTATGCCGTTTTCTTTAAGCAGTTCATACATGCATTCCACATCGTTTTCATCGAAGGGGATTTCATCGCAAAGCGTATAGATGGACTTTATCGGTAATTTACCTTCTTCCGTCTTAAGTTTCCCTGATTTTAATGCAAGGTCCACTTTTTTAAACATGGCAACGCCGAGATCTCCATCAAGATCTATATCCACGCTCTCATCCTCTGCCAAGGTAGCGGCGAGTTCTGCTAATTCGGCTTCTAAATCCTCTGTAATCTCAACATCGATATCTTGACCCGGATTTTCGTCTTTTGGCATTTTATCCTCCTCATGCATGACTAATTGTTTATATATCCTTTAGCGATTGCTATAAGCTTATTTCTATCTTTTGTTATATTAGTCAGTTTCATGTTGATTTCCCTTGCTTTTTCATCATAGGCCTTGCTTTTATCTCCTTCCAGCAACTCCAATTCCAACATGTATTCTCTGTGTTTGTCTTCCAATATATACAATGCTTTCTGTATTTTTAAATGCTCCCAAAAGATCTCAGGATCACCTATCTTTATGTTGTCAATCACTTTTTGTAAATACTCGTAATCTTCCTGCGGTAAAACAGAGCATGCAGCCAAAAGATCCTCTCTATAATCTCCGCCGCCGTCATAGCTATCATTAAATTTCTTCAATACTTCTAGTATATGATACCCGTTTTCGGTAAAAAAATTCATGCTTGATGAAACTATTTGTTCCAAATATTTTTTGTTGCTCATACATAATGCTATTGCACCCGCTTCGACATACTTTTTCTTCTTGTTTTGCATCCGCTCCAATGCGCCTTTATTGGCGTTTTCCCGTCTTGGGTGATTAACATTACTTTTAGCGCTTCTAACCTTGGAAATAAGGCTGTCTTCATCTATATTGAATCTTTCGCTTATCTTTTTGCCGATTTCCGCTATTTCCATATCATCGGCTACCGTCAGAAACTCTATTATGTCTTCCTTTGCATCTCTTTTCCCTTGAAGTGAATCATCATGCATGCCTTCTATATAATCCATCACAAAATCTATGTATGCAATGCTGTTATCAAGTTTAGCTAAATATGCATCTCTGCCTTCCTCTGTAATTAACTCATCAGGATCCTTATAAGCCCCAAGATCCACCACTCTCGGGCTGAGCCCCTGCTTTACTATTCTTTGGATCGCTCTAAATGTCGCCTGCTTACCGGCTGCATCCGAATCGTATGAAAGAACTATATTTCGCGTAAATCTTTTAAGGAGTTTCACCTGTTCTTCCGTAAGTGCGGTCCCGAGAGATGCAACGGCTTCATCTATCCCTGCTTGATGCATGCTCACAACGTCCATATAGCCTTCAACCAGTACCGCCCTGTCCTTCTTTCGTATATTATCCGCAGCAATGTTTAATCCGTACAGATGATCCTTTTTATGAAAAATAACTGAATCGCTGGAATTAAGGTATTTAGGCCCCTTATCGTCCGTAAGCGTTCTTCCTCCAAAACCTATGACATGCCTGTTTAAATCTATGATGGGAAATATCACCCTGTTTACGAACTTATCGTAGCTTCTATTTTGTTTTGATCCTATGATGCCAAGCTGAAGCGCAGTGACCTTTTCGTCATCTTCAAGACTATTTAATATATTTGCCCAATCGTTTAAAGCGAATCCCATACCAAATTTAGCCATCGTTTGCTCATCGACGCCTCTTTTGAGAAGGTAGGCCTTCGCCGAAGATCCGCTGCCTGAAAAAAGATTTGTTACAAATTGTTTTGCTACCTTCTTGGTGAGGTCGTAATACTTGGCTTTTGATATGCCTTTTCTAAATGAACCTTCATCTATGGCTATTGAATATTCATCTGCCAGCTTCTTTACGGCTTCCATGAAATCCAAGTGATAATATTTCATAACAAATGCGATAACATCGCCGGATTCTCCACAGCCGAAACATTTGAAAAACTGCTTTTGTTCAGATACCTTGAATGAAGGCGTCTTTTCGCCGTGAAAAGGGCAGAGCCCCGAGTAATTGGCTCCTTCTCTTTTAAGCTTAACTTCCTTACCTATAACGTCGACTATATTACAGCCGCTTTTAATTTTATCTGCCGTTTCGCTCGCCATATTTTATCCCTACACGTTACCTATCGTGCCAGCTTATCATACAATGATAATGCGTATCTATCCGTCATTCCCGCTACGTAATCTTTAGCCGTTTCTTCCTTACTTTGGATGTCTAAAAGCCACCTCATATCCTCAGGTATATCCTGCGGGTTATCTATAAAATAGTTATATAGAAACGTTATGACTTTTTTTATATCGAGTTCCTCTTCAGCAGCCTTTACCTTTTCAGATAAATACACCCTTTCAAACAGGAACTTTCTAAGCTTCAATATCATTTCTTGACCTTTTTCACTCGGTGATATCTTGGATTTGCCCAGGCTGTTTTCAATTACATCCTTCACCATAGCATTCATTCGCTGTCCATGGGTAGCCCCGAAAAACCGAACTATTTCTTCAGGTATATCGCTATTTTGTATTACACCGCTTCTAAGGGCGTCATCTATATCATGATTCAAATAGGCAATCCTATCACTTATTTTTACAACTTGCCCTTCTAAAGTATAGGGATCCACCTGCCCGTTATGGTGCACTATGCCGTCCCGTACTTCATCTGTAAGATTTAATCCTTCATGATCTCCGTGCCTTTCTATGACATCCACCACCTTAAGACTCTGCTGTGCATGCTTGAATCCCGCCGGATGCAAACTGTCTATTATAGCTTCTCCGCTGTGCCCGAAAGGCGTATGTCCGAGATCGTGTCCATAGGCTATCGCTTCTGTCAGGTCTTCATTTATGTTAAGCGCCCTAGCTATCGTTCTTGCTACCTGCGAAACCTCTATAGTGTGCGTAAGACGAGTTCTATGATGATCTTCATCTCCTTGCAAAATGAACACCTGTGTCTTATGCATAAGCCTTCTGAAAGCCTTCGTATAGATGATCCTATCCCTGTCCCTTTGAAAATCCGTGCGAAATTCGCATGGCGTTTCCGATCTGTGCCTGCCCTTATTTTCTTTTGCTCTTACAGCTAAATGGAATAAACTTTCCTCCTGTTTCTCTCTTTGCTGTCTATAATTCATACCTTTTATTTCCTACAACATTGCACTCTCTAATATATTGGCTACATCTTCGCACGCATCTATGCTATTTTCGAGTTGTTCAAAAATATGCTTCCACTTTATTAGCTCTATAGGATCCTTCTCGTTTTTGAACAGCCTTGCGAGCGCCCTCCTGTACACGACATCTCCCTCGTTTTCTATTCTGTTTATGTTTATCACGCTTTCTCTAACACTCTTTTCTTCGAATTCTCCATAGTTTAAAAGCTTTGAAAAAAGCTCTTCTATCTCCTCTGTAGCCTCAACGACATATCTACTGAGCTGCATGGTTTCGGACCTTATTTCCTTTACATCAAACACATATAACCTGTTTGCCACCTCTTCTATGTAGTCCACTATATTATCAAGTACCTTTATGAGCTCGTATCTTTCAGTTTTGAGCCAAGATACTTCCTTACTTGCTTTAAGAGCTTCTATCACCTTGTGGGTCATAAGGTCGCACTCCGTCTCAAGTTCTTTCATCTTGGAGCTTTTTTCTTCCACATCTTCGAAGTCGTTTATAAATTCATCGAAGAAGACCACGCTCTTATGTATCTTTTTCGATAAATCCGATAGCCTAACGAACACATCATCTTTTTTCTTCTTACTAAACATACATCTCTCCCTATTCTATACCGGTATGCCCGAAACCTTGATCTTGCCTTCCTTCGCCCTTATCTATCTCCTCACATTCTTGCCAATTTATCCTCTCGCACCTCGCAAGCAATATCTGTGCAATCCTATCATTATTTTTCACCACATAATCTTTCTCACCTAAGTTTATAAGCGGTATTATGAGCTCTCCCGTATAATCACTATCTATTGTCCCGACGCCGTTTGCAAGACCTATACCGTGCTTTGAAGCAAGACCCGACCTCGCTCTCACCTGAATTTCAAACCCCTTAGGGATATCAAAGAAAAGCCCCGTATGCACCATACTAATTTTACCACGCTTTATACATATTTCATCTTCTATATATGCCCTGACATCAAGCCCCGCAGAACCTTCCGTATGATATTTTGGCAATATCCCCGATAACGATTTAATACCTACATTCATAATGATTCCTTGCGTCCCTTTTTTACTTCTTCTTAAATCTATATGCTTTTTTACTGACCGGCGGGTATTTTTTCTTGTCATATGAATAATATTCCGATATCTGTGTTTTGCTATATTGCTTTACCTTACCGTCTGAAAGCATGAATGCGAATATTTCTTTTCCCTGAGGATGCGGCTTTGCATCAAAATGGAACCAGCCTTGGCTGACACACACCAACAACCAGCTGTGTTCTCTAAGCTGACTGTTTGTAGTCACCTTAACACTCGGCACACCGGCATCTAAAAGCAGTACCCTAGCAAGATCGCTTCTGTATTTTTCTATTACTTTACTGCTTGTAAGCCCCTGATAAATAGCTACCGGCGCTAGAATTTTCTTGGTTTCAGTTGCCTCTATTTTATGCACCCACTCAAAGATTTTTCTAATTTTTTCTTCTTGGCTCATTTTAGACGATAAAATTTCAGAATTTATGGCGCTCGCTTCTCTTTTGATGTTTTCATTTGTTGCAAGCGCATCGTCCATTCCATCTTTTACGTATACCGTAGCTGTCTTTTGAGATATATTTTTAGAGTGATCTTCCGCTATGTATTTTACCTTATACTTTCCTATTTTATTAAAATCAACTTTAGATATGTCCACCTTAAGACTTGGATATACGTCATTTTTATCAAGTGCATACACACCATACTTAAGATCTGTCTTTTCGCCTTTCTTTGCTATTACCGCTCTCACTCCAAAAATATTAGGCGATTTCTTGTCCTGCGGCTGTACTATAACGTTTACCTTTTTAGATGTTTCATTATGCGCCTTATCTTTTAAAATATAATATCCTTCATACGTGCCCGGCACATTCTTATTCACTTTGCTGTCATCAAACGATAAACTTATGGCACCGGGTCTGTTATCGGATATGGAAATCCCTTCCTTATATGGAATACTTTCACCCACAGACATGAAAATATCCTTGGCTCCCTGTATCTCAGGTCCTTTTCTGTCACCAAATATGAAAAGCAATATAAAGAAAAATACAACCAAACCCGCATAAGACACAATTTTATTGCCCTTGATTACCATTCTTTTAGATCCTAATTTAATCTTCATCTTTTCCTCTCACACTTAACTTCCCTCTATGCTCCAGGATTTCACCCCTTGTGAATATTATAAGACCTACCCAGATAACTAAAAACGCAATTAGCAACACCTTGTTTAAATTTTCATGCAAGACCAATATCCCAATTAAAAATGTTATCGTAGGAGAAAGATATCCCGTAATCCCAAGCGTTACAAGTGGTAAATTCTTAGCGCCAACAGCAAACAACGCAAGCGGTACGAATGTCACAAATCCTGAAAATAGCAAGAGTATGTAAATCTTTAGATCGACCGCCGCCAATGCACCTTTTCCTGCAAGTTCTCTATTTACTATATATGCAATCACAATTGGCATTAAAAATATATTCTCATAGTATAGCGATATCACAGCGCTTGACTTCACCTTCTTTTTAAGAGCGGCATATGTCGCAAAAGTAATCGGAAGGATGAGCGCTACCTTAGGGAGTTCGTGAAAATAAACGAGCAATATCAATACTCCTGCGGCAGCAAAGCAAATCGCAAGAATTTTATGGGTGTGAAACACCTCTTTAAATATGAGCGAACCCAATGCACATACGAATAACGGCTCAATATAGTACCCAAGCGATGTTTGTAATATCTGCCCGTTATTAACCGCCCATATATATGTGCTCCAATTGAACGTGATGAGTATACCTGCCGCCACCATTAGAATCAGCTGTTTTTTATCTTTTAGCGGAGCCACAATTTCCTTCATAGGATAGCCGAGAGGAACGATAGAGCACACGATGAGCCCCATAGTAAATACTCTGTATGCCGTGATGATGTTATATGGAATATCGTCCAGTAAATTCCAATATAAAGGCAGGATTCCCCATGCGCTCATTGCAAGCAATGCCGCAAACAATCCCCTCCTGTATTGACTTTCGCTCTTCCTGATTATCACTTTACTTTCCTTAATATCGCATCAAATCGCTAAATCCTTAATATTTATCGCAATGTTCGTATCTTCTGAAATCTCTTGTACCATCCTTATAAAATTGTCGGAGACATCACTTGCGTAAAATTGCTTATTTCCGTCCTTGCAAGCTACTATATCCTTCTTTTTCAATATTTTTTCTATTTGCCTTGAAACTTCATCCGACGGATCTATGAGTTTTAGATTAGGGTAATTCCTTTTTATGTTGCTAGCTATAAACGGATAATGAGTACAACCCAGCACCAATGTGTTTATCCTGTTTTCCGCTATGAAATGGTCAAGATAATACTTTACCGAAAGGTTCATGATATCATTTTCGATTATACCTTCTTCAATTAACGGTACAAAGGCGGGACACGCCTTTTGCACTACATCTACGCCCTTCACGCTTTGCTCTATTATATTCTTATATGCCATGCTGGATATCGTAGCCTTGGTACCTATTATCCCGATTTTATTCCCTTCTCTCGCTTCACCTACCGCCTTTTCCGCCGCAGACTCTATTATCCCTACGATAGGAATGCCCTTATATTTTTTACGCAAAAAATCAAGACTCGTAGCACTTACGGAGTTACACGCAATCACTATCATCTTTACATTTTTTTGCAACAAAAAATCGCAGATTTCAGCCGAGAATCGTTGTATAGTTTTTACGCTTTTAGAACCATATGGCGTCCGTGCCGTATCACCAAAATATATTATGTCTTCGTGCGGCAACCTTCTGCTGACAGATGCAATACATGTAAGCCCGCCGAGCCCTGAATCAAAAAAACCTATAGGTCTATTATCCATTCACATTCCTTTTATTACGAAAAACTTATAATTCATTATACCTTAGATTTTCGCAAAACAAAATATCCGTATGAATAATAATTATCTTGTCATACCAATTGCTAAAAAACACATTGTTTTTTTGTGGGGTTTATTCCGATAAAAATATTCTTTCCGGTTAATCCAACATATATAACTTCTTATGAAAATATATTACGGTTAGGAAACTACTTTTTCCCGCGGGATATTTTGTAAACAATAAACTCGGCGATATCGGCGGTTTCCGTGCCTGTCATCTTTACATACTTATCTACAAACTTAGCCAATCTGTCATAGTCATATTCATCTTGCGTTATTTTCTGCATTACCTCCTTCGCTGTATAACATATTTCACTCGGCATTTCGTGAATGTAGTCTATATACATATCACGCTTTGAGGAATACTCCTCGTAATCGTATGCATAGAAATACACAGGCTTTTTTGCAATGCCGGCCTCATAAACGATGCAGCTGTAATCTGAGATAACGACGTCGGCTGCAGTTATTACTTCAAAAGAAGTAAATTCATCGGCAGTTATAACCCTGTCATCATTGAGCCTTGCAAGATCAAGCGGATGAAGTTTCACTATTAAATTGTATCTATCATAGTCGATATTATCTGCTAGAGCTTTAACAGCCGTGATGATAGTACTGTCGTTTTTTCTGAAAGTGGGCAAATACACTATATTTATCCTGCCCTTCATAATAGGATACCTTTCCTTTATCCTTTTAGAAGTGGCACTCACATATCCCTTATCTTGAAGCAGCTCCACCCTAGGTAGAGGCAATATCGCTACCTTATCGGAACCGACATTAAAGCCGTCCATCAAATGCTCTCTATACTCAAGCGATGCGCAAAGCACGTAATCATACCCTTCGTGCATGTGCAATGCCTTAGCTATACCCCGGCTGCTGCCTTCTGCCTGATCCAAAATGCTGAGTCCGAATTTCTTCATTGTCCCTACCGAATGCCACATCTGTATAACTAAAAGTCCATTGTGCTTCAATATACTTATAGGTATACAGTACGAATCCAATATTGCGGCATCTGCCGTAGCTATGTGAAAAATTTGCCTTATCACATGAAAGCAATACAGTATCTTTTGTAACGCTCCCTCTCCAATGCGCTTTGCAAGTACGACAACCTTATAGTCGGGATACAATTCATTTAGCTTGGACTTCAGCAACTTCATATCCAGCGGCACTGAATCCGTTTGCCTACTGAGCATAACTATTTTCTTCCCACGCTTAAAGATTCTGCATACGTAATATATTAACTGTAAAATGAAAATTAAAACCTTCATAATCCACCTATAAGAGTTATCATAACGACAATAAGGATGCTGAGGTATAACTTCCGTAACCGCCTACTTAAAAGCTCACCCTTATCAATAATTGATGCGGGTGAGCTTTAATCTTACGTGTTAAACCTTGACTAAAAGCTTAATTATTTTAGCTTTATCTTCTTAGAGAACTGCCATCCACTTACGAATTTAGCATTGCCATACTTGAATACGGCTCTAATTCTGTACTGAACAAACCACTTCTTCTTTAGAGCTTTCTTGTCAACAGCCTTCATTTTGCTGAATTTAATGCCCTCGAACTTCTTAAGCTTTTTAGCGTTCTTAGCAGTAGCCTTTTGCAATTCAAATGTCATTGCGCCTTTTACGCCCTTCCAAGTAACGGTAGCTACATACTTGCCCTTTACTTTCTTGATTTTAACTTTGAATGTCTTCTTGTTAACCTTACCTAGAACTGCTGCGCCTGCAACTTCACTTTTTGTTGAATATACAACTCCGTCTACCTGCTTGAATATCGTAACTCTGTAGAGGTATGCACCCGTTTTAACGCTTGCGTCGGTGTACTTTGAGTTTGGTGCCAATTCTTCAGCGCCTGCAACAGATTTAAATTCTCCCTTAGGATAGTCCGCTCTCTCAAGTGCCATAGACTTGGTACCTTCAAGTGTCGCAGAAGCAGGTGTTGTATCTACAACTATCTTACCCTTTTCTACGGATAGCTTAGGTGCATCTGCACTTGCGTGCCAATATCCTACTAGATCTTCCGCTGCGCCTTCTATTTTTACGTTTTCTCTTTCAACAATAGCTGATACAGCATATAGATATGTCTTGCTTGGCTCCAAGTTTTTCTTATCTGTATAACTTATGTTGCCATCTGCATCAGGCTTAACTGTATTTACTTCTCCGATGCCTTCTACGTTATCCTTTGAAGTTCCTCTGTAGATTTTGTAACCTACAACCTTGTCTCCGGCATTTAGCTCGTTAGTAGGGAAAGGTTTGAATTTTAGACTTACTTCATCACCTGCAACCGTTTTTACCTGTATCATTTCCTTTTTGATACCGAGCTTTTTATTGTCTTTGTTTACGCCTTTACCATATACAGCGTACACTGTCATAGTGCCTGTAACAACTGTATCTTTATCAAAGTCCGGTGCTGTTGCACTTTGAGATGCAGCCCATCCCAAGAATTTGTTTTCTTCAGGATTTGCTGAAGCATTAGGAGTAGGTTCTTCCGCTAGGAATTTTTCTCCCATAGCAGTTCCTCTCTTAATGTCTTTAACTGTCTTAACAGTTGAGTTGTCACCGAATTTTCCGCCGTTAGCAGAGAACGTTACGGAAACTTCAGCACCGTCTTCTATCTTTTCCCACACTGCATATAAAGTAGTGTTTTTATCAAATGTAGTTTCAGGTGTAACATCAGGAGTAACTGCGTCATTTTTTGTTGCCCATCCTGCTAAAATGTGTCCTTCCTTGTACATACCTCCCATAGGTAGTAGCTCACCCAAAGATGCTCCCTTATCAATGCTTACAGGATCAGGTTCACCTTCACCGCCATTAGGATCAAAGGTAATACTTATCGATGAAGTGCTCTTTTCATACACTGCATAAACATCAGTATCTCCTTTATTTACGCCCGCATGCGCCTCGTTTAAATCCGCCTTTGTAGAGCTTGACGCCAACGACCAACCCAAGAAATTAGATCCGTCCTTCTTAGGGTGCTCTATATTTGCAGTAGCTGCACTCCAAGCAGTACCCTCGTCAAAACTTTTCTTAAGTTCCTTCTTTCCGTCAGCGAACTTACCACCGTTAGCATGGAAAGTCACTTCGTACTGTGTCGGATTTGCTGACGCAATATTAAGATTTCCTGCCATCAATCCTACCATCATAATCATTGCGATCACGATAGTGAGCGTTTTGTTCTTCTTCAACTTCAACATCATATTCCTCCTTCATTAAAGTTACGACTAAAATGTCTATTTAACATTGTACATCATTTTATGCAAATTAAAAGTTTTTTTTGCAATTTTTATGAAAAAATCCATATTTAATTCAAGAAACCTTGCCCTAAGCAATCTATATACATTTTATCGTATAGTTTCGCTTGACTCCGGAGCTTGAAATAACAGTCACCGTCACTGCCTTTCCCTTAACTAAAACTATTCTTTTATTCTTAACGTACGCCTTTGCACCTGAAAGCTTGAGTTCAATTTCTAAAAATTTCTTTCCCGGTTTAAGTTTTGCAACATAATTAAATCTATATCTGTCCCATTTCTTAGTAAGCTTGCCGCCGGATATCTTCGCCGACTTGATGAAGTTATCATTGTTACCCCTTGCCTTCGGTTTGCTGCAAGCATTTTTAGGCATGTTTTTATATACGGGGATTCTGAACGTGAGCTTTGCGTTCTTACCCCTCTTATAGCCTCTTTCAAACCTCCTTGTCTCGGTGAATGCTCCTTGCACATTTGTCATGTATTGATGCGTAGCCTTGCCTTTCACAACATTGAATTTTTTAAGATAAAAGGTATCCTGCCCACCTCTTACATAGTTTACACCATAATAAAGGGCTCCTCCCAATATGGATTTTATCTTGTTATTCCAAGGTCTGCCGTATGAAGCCTTCTTCATCTTCGCCTTGGCAAAGATAAGTCCGTTTACAACCGGACCTCTATTGCTGTGCGCATATGCACCTATATTGAAATGGTTGTATATATTCTTAAACCCTTTATGTTTACCGCTTATACAACCTCCGTAGCCGCTAAATCCCTGTTCAACCAATATCATGGAAGAAAGTACATACGGATTTACGCCTGAACGCTTCCCGGCTTTTAACAAATACGCAGAATAACGTTTGCTCTTCTTATACGGTTTTCCATCCAGAAAACTGTTTTTCACTACAGCCTCTATACCTTCAATGCTTTGGTATGATTCGTATCTGTGACTCAAAAACTGAAAAACATCCGCAGTGTTCATGAAATTTCTGGGATCCATATAAAACTTCGTGATGCCTTCGCTCGCCGCAACCCAAGCTCCGCTATCTTTACCTATATATCTATGCATTTTCCAATCATAGCAGCCCTTCTCCATAGATTTCCAACTGCTTGGTGAGTTCCAATAGATCAGCGAGCAATTCCTCTGACTCGATACCGCCGTTGCGAAATCTCCCCGCTTATCCGCCTTGAATACCCATTTAGGATATTTCTTGTGCAGCTTAACAAGCTTCTTTATATAGCTCTCAGGAAATCCCTGTTTTCTCAAACCGGTAGCAAATTTATCGGGCTTCCTTGGTTTAGCCTTCTTAAGCTTCACCTTTGCGCTACCTTTAAATTCTGCGTTACTTTTAGACCCATTGCTCTTAGCTACGGATTGTTGATTTGCACTACTTTTTAATTCTATGCTATTTTTAAACCCACTGCCATTATTTCCGGTTTGTAGATTTGCGCTACTTTTTAAATTTGCGTTATTTTTAGACTTTATAGGCTTCGCTTCGAGGCTCCCGCTTATAAAGTAAGAAGAAAACACCTGCACCGCACACAGCGCCACAAGTATCCCCGCTAATATCTTTTTATTCATTCCCTTAACTCTCATAATTCTCCCCAACACTAACCACTCTAACTTACAACCTTATATTTCATGCCTATTTATATTCCAATCGCTTCGCTTTTCATTAACTTTATTTTCGTAGCCACAATGCGAATCACTATATCTTTACATTTCCCCAATGTACTATTTTTTATATTTGCCATATTTATTAATACATTAAACTTTTCGGGTCAGTATTATAACAATATATTGAAAACAATGCAAACCAAGTGTGGGCTCCCTGTTTTTCTTAAACCGAGAACGATTTTGAGCTCCAAATTTACCACAACTAAAAAACCTCCCCCACGTTGTAAATAGAAGAGGTTTTCGTTAATGACCAATATGAATTCACATCTTGAAGTGTCTACAGTCTATATTGTTACGCTATTTTGAATCTTTTTATAAGTGTGCTCAAATCTTTAGTGGTTGCTTTAAAGTTCACCTTACATTCAATTTTTTTATGTTATTTTTTAACAAATCGCACCCAACTGTTAAGTATATTTTTACCCGGAGCTACCCAACTGGCCTGAGCTTCTTCTCCACCTTTTACTTCACCCGATGCACCGGTCCTACCGCCTTTGCCATGGAGCGTAAGATCATATGTATACTTTGTTTTAGCCTTGAAAAAAACCTCAGCATTTATATTATCCCCTGCAGTAGCAATTTTCTGATCCCATTTATAGTTTTTCGGTATCTTAAGCACCTCTATTTTGCTTTTTGCTGTTGCGACGTTCAGTATTAATTTCTTATTCTCCACGCTTTTTATAGTTACTTCTTTAAATTTTTCCGGGTCTTTGAGCTTTCCTTCAAATTGAAATTCGTCGGATTTTAATAATTGATTATCCTCCGTGATAGCTACCATTCTAACTCTGCTTTCTTGGATGTCCAAAACTTGCGGGATAAAATAATCATCTTTGTTTGACTTCTGCAACACAACATTGTCCTTCCAAGCTATACCTATGGCTTTAAACTTCACATTCGTTGAGTTGGTTATATCAAGAGATTTTTTCATTTCATCAGAATAACGTTCCTTATATATAGATCGCCCCGCAAAAACCGCAGCTACCAATAGCACTATAACTATTATCCCT
>ERZ773027.237-NODE-237-length-35475-cov-3.869622_pt1 | contig 35475 bp, 20 predicted proteins | sample MGYA00511032_ERZ773027 | MGnify/ENA primary metagenome ERZ773027 (study PRJEB29015, sample SAMEA2738138) | human oral metagenome | biome: human oral; feature: human-associated habitat; material: saliva | place: China | collected 2190 ... | reverse complement strand
CTCGCCTTCATGGTACGATTTGAAGACAGAGAACTACACCACCATACAAAATGATGGTCAAAATCAAGGTAAATGGGAACATGGAAAGTCTAGCGAGGTGTATAACTACAAGCTTTTCACCCCCTGGACCTTTGGCGCGAGCCTTGGACACACCGTTGGCAACTTCCTTGCTCTGGGTGCTTCGGTTAGCTATGCCGACTATTCCACGGTTGATAACCGCTATATAGATGGCGAATATGTTGACTATTATGGTTACACAACCGAGACTTCGGCTAGCGATAAGGTGATGAACAACCACGCTAAACGCACGCTCAATGGCGTTGCAACGGTGAAAGTGGGTATGGAATGCAAGGTGCTGCCACAGATTGCATTGCGTGCAGGTTACAACTACGTAACGCCAGCATACAAAAAAGATGCTTTTAAAGACGGCGCACTTAATTCGGAGGGTTCTTATTATAGTTCGGCTGCCGACTACACCAACTGGAAAGGCACTAACCGCATGACACTTGGTGTGGGGTATATAGGCAAAAACTTCTCGGCCGACTTGGCTTACCAATACAGTGCTACTGATGGTGAGTTCTATCCCTTTACAAACGGACTGGCTGCGCACGATGCTTCAACCAACACCACGCTGGTAAACGAAGCTAAAGCGGTGCAGGTAAGCAACCAACGCCACCAAGTGCTCTTCACCTTGGGTTATCGTTTCTAACAACAAATCATCATTAGCGTGGTTGGCTATAGGCAAACAAGCTGTGTTGTGCCTGCAATAGTCAAACCCATTGCAATAGCTAAGACCAGCTGGCTATAGCGATAACAAACCAAAGCACACTGCTTAAGTTAGAACATACATAACAACCCGGCCGCATGTTTCTCCAAAACATGCGGCATTTTTTTGCCTTACACTTTTCAGCTACACAGGTATGGTTCTGTCTTTTCTTTGTATTGCCATGCCCTTACCCCTCTAAATCGTGCAGATGCGTATAACAGTCGTTTTGCTTAAGATGTAAAATATTTGTACTAAAATTTAACATTGTGAGTGCCCTCGGCCTGAAAATTCCGAATGCAGGGCGTATAAACGCGCGTATTTTTTTAGTTTATAACGCGCTGGTTTACTGGTGTTTATCTGTTATAATGCAAAAATATACCTTCGTTTCACGTTTAATCGGGACTTACAGCATAATTATACGCACACCAAAACGCTATCAAACACCGATTGTTCACTATTTAGTAAATGGTTTATAATCAATAGTTTATAAGTTTGAAGAGCGTTTTTGGAGAACAATTTACACCAAAAACGTTGCGTTTTAGTGCATTTTGCCTTGCGTTTAGCACCACTTAGCCTTGCGTTTAGTAGGAGTTAACCTTGCGTTTTGCTGCATATTGCGATGCGTTTTGGTGCTAAATGCAGTTAATCCGCAAAGGTTTTAACCGAAAATTCATGACGTGTAGAACCCAAATTTGGGGCAGTTTTTCTTCAAAAAGAACAGCAAAAGCATAGTATTTACCCCAAAAAGGAGCGAATTGTGTTAGAAGAGAGGGTGCTAATTTTATCAGTTTAGCACGTTTTATGTGCTTTTTGGCAGGTGAGGTGGTCTAGAATGAGAACTAAAATAGACTATGTTTTGTAAAATATATTGACCAAATTTAATAGAATAATGCCACTTTTTTACCCCAAATTATTCGTTAGAGCTGTTTAGAATTTGTGTATTGGGTGAGTACACTGCCTGTGAATTTCTTTAAGGCGTAGCAACTACTACAAAAGGATAAGACTAGTAAGATGCCGACAAGCCAACGAAAGATATACAGGAAGTAATGCAAACAATATAAAAACGGTGATAAACGGACTAACCACCAGTTGGGGTTAAGGTGGCTATAATTAGTTGATTGAAGAGCGATGAAAAGAGAGTGGCATGAGATAAATAAAAAAACGAGCGCGCAATGTTAGTTGTTAACATGCGCGCTCGTGTGTAAGAGCTAAGCTTGATTACTGTTTTCGCGAAGAATGCTAGTGCTAATCAAGCACTTGCGAAACCTGCATTAAACCCAGGCCTCACATTACTTGTATTCCGACCATGCTTTAATCTCGATGTCTTCAACACGCATGGTGGTAAAGGCTGTGATAAAAGCGCTGGCCAAACGCGTGTTGGTGATAAGTGGGATGTTGAGGTCGATGGCTGCACGGCGTATGCTGTAGCCGTTGGTAAGTTCGCGTGGGGTGAGGTCTTTGGGTATGTTCACCACCATGTCTATCTTCTTATCACGAAGCACATCGAGCACTTTGGGTTGCATACCCTCGTCAGTAGGCCAGTAAACAGTGGTGTTGCTAATGCCGTTTTCGTTGAGAAAGCGCGAAGTTCCGCTAGTGGCATATAGTTCGTAGCCATTTTTTACCAAGCGTTTGGCCGCCTCTAGCATTTCGGCTTTTTGTTTTCCGCCACCCGTTGATAGCAAAACAGTTTTCTTGGGGATGCGATGACCCACCGAAAGCATACTTGTAAGGAGTGCCGAGTTGGTGTCGTCGCCCAAGCAACCCACCTCGCCAGTAGACGCCATGTCGACACCCAGCACGGGGTCGGCCTTTTGTAGGCGGTTGAACGAGAACTGCGATGCCTTGATACCCACGTAATCGAGGTCGAAAAGGTTTTTCTTAGGCTTCTCAACAGGCAAGCCAAGCATTACGCGAGTGGCCAAGTCAATGAGGTTGAGTTTAAGCACCTTGCTCACAAAGGGGAACGAACGCGAGGCGCGCAGGTTACATTCGATAACCAGCAGGTCGTTATCACGTGCCATAAACTGGATGTTGAATGGTCCAGAGATATGTAATTCTTTGGCTATCTGACGGCTAACGCGTTTAATGCGTCGCACAGTTTCGATGTAAACCTTTTGTGGTGGGAACTGTATGGTGGCATCTCCAGAGTGAACACCAGCAAACTCGATGTGTTCACTGATGGCGTAGGCCAAAATTTCGCCATCTTTAGCCACGGCGTCCATCTCTATTTCTTTGGCATGCTCAATAAAGCGACTCACCACAACGGGGTGGTCTTCGCTAACGTTGGCAGCTAATTGCAAGAAGCGTTCAAGCTCTTCGCGGTTAGAACAAACATTCATGGCTGCACCCGACAGCACATACGAAGGACGAACCAGCACGGGGAAGCCCACGCGATCGATAAATTCGTTAATCTTATCCATCGATGTTAGTGCACTCCATTCAGGTTGGTTGATGCCATTTCGGGTGAGCATAGACGAGAATTTGGCGCGATCTTCGGCGTTGTCGATGTCGGTTGCCGATGTTCCAAGTATGGGCACGTGCTGTTCGTCGAGCTTCATGGCCAAGTTGTTGGGTATTTGTCCGCCAGTAGACACTATCACACCATGAGGCGTTTCAAGGTCTATAATGTCCATCACACGTTCGAATGTGAGTTCGTCGAAATACAGCCGGTCGCACATATCATAGTCGGTAGATACCGTTTCGGGGTTGTAGTTAATCATCACCGAGCGATAGCCCTCGCGGCGTATAGTGTTAAGGGCCTGCACACCACACCAGTCGAACTCAACAGAAGAGCCAATGCGATAAGCACCCGAGCCAAGCACAACGATAGAACGGCGGTCGTTGTCGAAGCGCACATCACTTGCCACGCCCGAATAGGTGAGGTAGAGGTAGTTGGTTTGTGCAGGATATTCGGCCGCGAGCGTGTCGATTTGCTTAACAACAGGCAGGATGCCATAGGATTTTCGCAAGTTGCGCACCACCATCGAGGCCTTGTGCATGTTGCCCATCTCTTGTTCAAGTCCCACGGCGCGAGCAATTTGGAAGTCGGTGAAGCCATACACCTTTGCAGTACGCAGCAATTCCTTATCCAGAACATTCACACTGGTGCAGCGTTTCAGGCTTTCGTCAATGTCAATGATGTGTTTCAGCTTTTCCAAGAACCATTTGTCTATCTTGGTAAGTTCGTGTATTTGGTCGATGGTGTAGCCCTTGTGCATGGCTTTCGAAATGATGAACACACGCTTATCGGTGGGTTCGCGCAGTGCTGCATCAATATCGTCGATCTTTAATTCCTTGTTCTCGACAAAGCCATGCATGCCTTGTCCAATCATGCGCAGTCCCTTTTGGATGGCCTCTTCGAAGTTGCGACCGATGGCCATTACCTCTCCAACCGACTTCATCGACGAGCCTAGCTCTTTGTCAACGCCCCGGAACTTGCTCAAGTCCCAGCGAGGAATTTTGCAGACAACGTAGTCGAGAGCAGGTTCGAAGAAAGCGCTAGTGGTTTTAGTCACCGAGTTTTTCAGTTCGAAGAGTCCGTATCCCATGCCCAGTTTGGCAGCAACAAAAGCCAAGGGATAGCCAGTAGCCTTAGAGGCGAGGGCCGAAGAGCGACTCAGTCGGGCGTTAACTTCGATGACACGATAGTCTTCGCTTTTGGGGTCGAAGGCATATTGCACGTTGCATTCGCCAACGATACCGATGTGTCTAACAATCTTAATAGAGAGTGCGCGCAGCTTGTGGTATTCGCTATTGCTAAGTGTTTGCGAGGGGGCAACAACGATACTCTCGCCTGTATGAATGCCAAGCGGGTCGAAGTTTTCCATGTTACAAACAGTGATGCAATTGTCAAAGCGGTCGCGTACCACCTCGTATTCAATTTCTTTCCATCCCTTAAGACTCTTTTCAACGAGCACTTGTGGAGAGAAAGAGAAAGCTTTCTCGGCCAGTTTGTTTAGTTCTTCCTCGTTATCACAGAAGCCGCTGCCCAGTCCGCCCAAGGCGTAAGCGGCGCGCAAGATAACAGGGTAGCCAAGATTTTCTGCAGCTCGGCGAGCTTGTTCGATGGTGGCACATGCCTCGCTTTTGATGGTTTTGACGTTAATCTCATTGAGTTTTTCAACAAAGAGTTCGCGGTCTTCGGTGTCCATAATAGCTTGAACGGGCGTACCCAGTACCTTAACGCCATATTTTTGCAGCACGCCGCTTTGATAAAGTTCCACACCGCAGTTAAGCGCAGTTTGTCCGCCAAAGGCAAGAAGGATGCCATCAGGACGTTCTTTCTCGATGACACGTTCAACGAAATAAGGCTGAACGGGTAAGAAATATATTTGGTCGGCCACGCCTTCCGAGGTCTGCACTGTGGCGATGTTGGGGTTGATGAGCACAGTTTTAACACCCTCTTCGCGTAGAGCCTTAAGGGCTTGCGAGCCAGAGTAGTCGAATTCACCCGCTTCGCCAATCTTCAATGCGCCGGAACCCAGCAGCAACACTTTCTTTATGCTTTCGTCTTTCATTTTTTTTTAGGGGTTTTAAAGGGTGAGTTTTTCTACAAAGAGGTCGAACATAAACAGCGTGTCAACCGGTCCGGAGCAGGCTTCGGGGTGGAATTGCGATGTAAACCAAGGGTTGGTGTTGTGGCGCACGCCCTCGTTGCTACCGTCGTTCATGTTCACAAACAGTTCGCTCCAGTCTTTATCCAAGGTGGAAGCATCTACGGCATAGCCGTGGTTTTGGCTCGTAACGTAACATTTGTCGGTGCCAACCATGCGTACAGGTTGGTTGTGCGAGCGGTGTCCGTATTTCAGTTTGTAAATGTTAGCACCGCCAGCCTTAGCCATTAGTTGGTTGCCCATGCATATACCGCAGATGGGTTTGCGGCTCTTGTTCATCTGTTGTCGCAGAATGTTTACTGCCTCTTGGCACAGGTCGGGGTCGCCGGGGCCATTTCCAAGGAACAAGCCATCGAATTCCATGCCGGTATAGTCGTAGTTCCAGGGCACGCGCACCACCTCAAGTCCACGTTCGATGAGGTTGCGAATGATGTTGGCCTTAACACCGCAGTCAACGAGAACCACGCGTTTTCCAGCCCCTTCGTTATATTTAATAATATCTTTGCAGCTAACTCGGTCAACAAAGTTCACCCCTTCGTATTGTGCTTGAGGAATATTGTTGGGTTCATCGTCGAAAATAATCTGGCCCATCATCACGCCATGTTCGCGCAATACTTTGGTTAGTTCGCGCGTGTCGATGCCCGTGATGCCAGGAACATGTTCTCTTTTAAGCCAGTCGGCCAAACTTTCGTGTGCGTTCCAGTGGCTATATTGTTCGCTATAGTCGCTCACGATTACGGCCGAGGCGTGTATATGGTCGCTCTCCATAAACGTGGGCAGCCCATCAGCAGTGAAGGTGAAGGGCGGAACACCATAGTTACCAACCAAAGGGAAGGTGAGTGTTACCAGCTGACCAGCGTAGGAGGGGTCGGTAAGACTCTCGGGGTAGCCCATCATGGCGGTGTTGAACACCACTTCGCCTGCAACAGGCGCATCGTAACCAAACGACTTACCATGAAATTTGGTGCCGTCTTGCAGAACTAATGTTACGTTTCTCATTATATCTTAGAATTTCTGTTCGTTTTGATAAACCTTTTCAATGAAATTTACGAAGGCCTGATTGCATAGTCGCATGCCGCCAGGAGTGGGGTAGTTGCCAGTGAAATACCAGTCGCCCTTATGGTTGGGGATGGCTTCGTGTAGGCCTTCGATAGACTGGAACACCAGTTCGATGGGGGTGGACACGCCTTGCGGGCGAAGCATCTGCACAATCTTTTGGTTGATTTCGTCTACCGTTACGGCCTTATATATCGGTTGCACACAGTTCGTCATTTCGGCTACGGGTTTCTTTAGTTCGTTTCTGCAGTTATCGTAGGTTTGTTTTATGAGTGCGTGCATGTTTTTTTCTTTGAGTAATTCGATAGTAGCTCGGAACACGCAAAACTCTTCGAGTCGAGGCATGTCGATGCCATAATAATCGGGATAGCGAATTTGGGGTGCGCTGCTCACCACGATTATGCGTTTAGGATGCAACCTATCGAGAATGCGCAGAATACTTTTTTGCAGCGTTGTTCCGCGCACAATGCTGTCGTCGATGATAACGAGGTTATCTTTGTAGGGCCTGATGCTTTCGTAAGTGACGTCGTACACGTGCGAAGCCAAGTCGTTGCGCGAGTTGCCTTCGGCTATGAAGGTGCGCAGTTTTATGTCTTTCCAAGCCACTTTCTCCAGTCGGATGGTGTCGCTTAAGATGTTGTCAATCTCTTCTTGTGTAGGCGCATGGCCTAAGGCTTGTATTTGGCTAACCTGTTGTTGGCGTATGTAGCGTTTAAATCCAGCAACCATGCCATAGAAAGCCACTTCGGCTGTGTTGGGAATGTAAGAAAGCACCGTGTTTCTTGTGTCGAAGTCGATGGTGCGCAGTATGGGGTAGGTGAGTTGTTCGCCCAATTTTTTACGCTCTTTATAGATATCAGCATCCGATCCACGACTGAAATAAATTCTTTCGAACGAGCACGAGGCATCAGCTTTTTGGTCCATGATGCGCTCGATGCGGCATTCGCCATTGCGTTTAACAATGAGAGCCGTTCCAGGTTCAAGTTCATTCACGTCGTCGCATTCGATGGCGAAGGTGGTTTGTAGCACAGGACGTTCGCTAGCCACCACAACAACTTCGTCGTTTTTATAATAAAAAGCAGGTCTGATGCCCCAGGGGTCGCGCATAGAAAACATCTCGCCGCTGCCTGTTACGCCACAAACAACATATCCTCCATCGAAATGAGGCATGGTGGTGCGTAGCACATTGGCCACGTTGACATTGTCTTCGATGTAGTTTGTGATATCAGTGTCGGTTAATCCTTTTACTTGCGCGTCAACAAAGTTGCGTTCCACTTCGCGGTCTAGTCGGTGTCCCATCAGCTCAAGCATGATGTAGCTGTCGCTATAGATGCGTGGGCATTGTCCTTGTCGTGTGAGTCTTTCGAAAATCTCACCGATGTTGGTCATGTTAAAGTTGCCACAAAGACTAAGGTTTTTGGCTCTCCAGTTGTTTCTTCGTAAGAAGGGGTGAACGTAAGAGAGACCACTTTTGCCAGTTGTAGAATACCTCAGGTGGCCCATATACAGTTCTCCAGCAAAGGGAAGCGTTTTTTCGGCGTAGCTAGCATCAGCTAGGTGTTCGGCAGTTTCTTGGGCAAACTTTTTCTGCACGGTTCCGAAAATCTCGGTAATGGCGTTGCTTCCTTCAGCTCTTTCGCGAAACATGTATTCGTTTCCAGGAGTTGTTTTAAGTTTAACGCACGACATTCCCGCAGCTTCTTGTCCGCGGTTGTGTTGTTTTTCCATGAGCAGATAGAGCTTGTTAAGCCCATACATCCATGTGCCATATTTCTGTTGGTAGTACTGTAGTGGCTTAAGTAGCCTTATCATGGCCACACCACATTCATGTTTCAATGGTTCCATCCTGTGTTTATCTTTATTTAGCCTTGGCTATTTTAAACAAGTAGAGGGATGTCGAAAAACATCCCTCATTGTGTTGTTGCTGTTATCTAACAAGGTTTACAATTAAAGTTGTGAGTGACAACACGCTGCTTACCACCGAGAACCAAATGGTTGTGGAGGTGCTTATTTTCGAGTTGCTTGCTTTAGTCTTGTTGGGTTCAACGTAAATCACGTCGTTTTGTTGTAAATAATAGTATGGTGAATTGATGAGATTGGCATCGCGCAAGTCAATACGGTGTGCCTCTTTGCGACCATCAGGGTTCTCGCGAAGCAGCATAACGTTGTCTCGACGTCCGTAAATGGTGAGGTCACCAGCTTGTGCCAGTGCTTCAACGATGCTCATCTTTTCACTGGTTACGGGTATTACGGTGGGTTTTGAAACCTCACCGAGTACAGTTACTTGGTAGCTAGCCATGCGAACAGTAACAATTGGGTTTTCGCTAGCAGCCAAATAGCCTGCAATCTTGCTCTTTATAAGGTCTTGGCATTGATTCTTTGTTAGTCCGCCTACATGCACCTTTCCTATTACGGGGAATTCAATGTCACCGTTGTTGTCAACCAAATAGGTTTGAAGGTTGGAGCCTTGAGCCAACTGTCCTTTTGTGCCAACACTGTTGCCCACAGTCAGGTTGAATGGAGCAGCGGCAGCAGGGTCGGTTGTTACCACGGTGATAGACAATTGATCTTTGGGCATTATCTTAGCTTCGTATAGGCCCTTAGAACCTTCGAGGCTAACACCATCAATGTTTTGGAAATATACAACCTCTTTACTTCCTCCACAACTCCCTAACAATAATACGAATGTCAATAAGACAACTGAACTAAGAATTTTATTCATACCAATAATACAATCAATTTATTATGTTTGCAAATTTACGTTCTTTTTTCTGATTTCGCAAATCTTAAACACATAATTAATGAGAGAATTTTACATCATCTCCAGCTTTGTGGCATTGAGGTGTGGTTTGAAGCGAAATGGAAGAGTATTGATGGCGAAAGACTTTGCTTCTTGAGTGCTTTCGTTGGTATGTTATTTTTCAGGTGTTTAGTGGGCTATTATCTTGTTAACCATTTAATTGTTCTGTTTCACACTTTTTATTTATTGTATTCCAAAACCCATATTTAAAGTTCGATTCATAACGATTGTGCAATCGGTTGTCCTGAAAAATAAGCACTTTTCACATGTTTTATAACACATCTATGGAAAGTATTTGTAACTTTGCAGCCGAAAAGAGAAAAGAAGTTAGATAAGGTAGATACAGCCTACGATGTTTATCAAAACTTAGTAGTGTTGACAATACTGTAGGTATTAGATTGGCAATAAAGATTTATTCAAGGATTAGTTACATGGTAAGACGTTGAATATCGGTTGTCTGATGATTTTAACACAAGGTAATTTCAGTAGCATTAGACACACAACGTCGCTTCGTCAAGACCGTAGAGAGGGTTAGAGTAGGCCATTAATTAAGGGAATGGAGAGTTGGGAATAGCTTTCAAGTTTCCGCCTCGTACCGCGTGATACGGATATTGAACGAAGAAAATTTTTATGTTAGTAGAGAGAACCCGACTGCATGTGTATGTGGTCGGGCTTTTTTTGTAGGAAATAGCTTTCTTATACGTGCTGTGAAATACACGAATGCCTTTGTTTACTTAGAATTTTATGGGTGTTATATTTGTGTTGATGGCATATATTTTGTAACTTCGCACGGTTTTGAATTGCTCTACAAAGGAGTGCGTTATTAATAAAGCGCATCGTTGGCGAGGGATAAAGTCTAAGTTTGCTTCTTTTGGCTGATGCTTGGACTTTGGTTATTTATCTACCATCAAACGAAAGTAATGACTTTTTGCTGGATTCTTGGCAATAACATGTTATCATCCGCAACAAAATATTTAATATACAGAGAATGAAATATCTATTAATTTCTGATATACATGGCTGTTTGCCTGCATTGGAGCGTGCATTGCAGTTTTATAACGAACAGAAGTGCGACATGCTTTGCGTCTTAGGCGACATTATCAACTATGGCCCGCGCAACCAATTGCCTGAGGGACTCGACCCTAAAGGGATTGTCGACCGACTGAATGCCATGGCCGATGATATTGTGGCCATTCGTGGTAATTGCGAATCGGAGGTCGACCAGATGTTGCTCAACTTCCCAATTATGGCCGATTATCTGCTTCTTGTGGACGGTGGGAAACGTTTGATACTTACTCATGGACACCTATATAATAAGGAGTGCAGACCAGTGGGTAAATGCGACGCTCTTTTTTATGGTCATACGCACCTTTGGGAACTAACGCGCACACCCCAAGGCGTGGTTTGTAATCTTGGTTCGATAACTTTTCCCAAGGGTGGAAATCCCCCAACGTTCGCTACTTACGAAGATGGCGTGATCAATGTTTATCAAACAGACGGCACGCTGTTGCAGACAATGAACCTCAACGAGTAGTCTTTTAATTGGGTGTTAAGCTAATTTGACTGGACGATTGAGACGGGATAAATCAGCTTTCTAATGGTTTAACGTTAATAAGTGATGGCTCCTGCTGGCATTTAGTTGCTGCGTTTGCAAGCTTTTGGTTAGCGTTCTAACAGGCCGTGCCAGTGTCTCCACCCCATCTTTCACCTTTTTCTGTTTAAAAAATCCTTTTCATGTCGATAGAACGAATTACATCGCTCACTCATCCTGGTGTTGAAGTGTTCAGTGCACTAACCGAAACGCAGTTGCGCAACACGCTTCAACCTGAAAAAGGTGTGTTCATAGCAGAGAGTCCGAAAGTTATTCGTGTGGCTCTAGATGCCGGTTACCAACCTTTGTCGATGTTATGTGAGGAGCGACACATTGTGGGAGATGCTGCAGACATCATTGCGCGATGCGGTGATATCCCTGTATATACAGGCGAACGTGCGTTGTTAGCCCAACTAACTGGCTACACACTTACCCGTGGTGTGCTTTGTGCCATGCGCCGTAAGCCTATGCCTAGTGTTACAGAGGTGTGTGCTCGTGCGTCGAGAGTGTGTGTTATTGATGGCGTTTCTGATACTACTAATATTGGAGCCATATTCCGTTCGGCGGCTGCATTGGGCATTGATGCCGTTGTTTTGGCACAAAATGCGTGCGACCCTCTTAATCGTCGTGCCGTGCGCGTGTCTATGGGGTCGGTGTTTCTTGTGCCATGGACGTGGTCTAAACAACCTTTAGCTCAACTTTCAGCTTTGGGATTTCGTACGGCTGCTATGGCTTTAACGCATCATTCTATTTCGCTAGACGACGACAAACTGAAAACCGAACCTCGTTTAGCCATCGTTATGGGTACCGAAGGAGATGGATTGCCCTCCGAAATGATTGCGCAAGCCGATTATGTGGTGCGCATACCCATGGCCCATGGTGTCGACTCGCTTAATGTTGCTGCTGCTTCGGCCGTTGCTTTTTGGGAATTACGCAAGCGGTAGTTACTTATCCTTAGCTTTTAGCGTTGTTTTACGTCATTAGGTGATTTAGTGTTTTTGGCTTTACGCAACGTTAGTGGTTCGTTTTGCTCTCTATCTTATTGTTAGGAAGCAGCTTATCGTGCAGCCTTTTATATCGTTCTGAGGTTAACATACAAATACAATTGGAGAGACCTGTGTGCTTCTTGCCGTGGTTTACCGCTTTTGGGTTACCACATGCAGAGCAGTCACAAGTCTCTCCATTCTTTTAATTCTGTTGCGTATTGCTTTACGTTGTGCGATTACGCAACATAACTATTCCACCGTAATCTCATCTACAAACAACCAAGCTGTTTTTCCAGCATTGGGATGCCAAGCAGGCATGCTCTTTTCAGATAACATCTTGATGCGAACATAGCGTGCGTCTTTCGGCATAGGCAAAAGCACGTTGTCTGTGTCGATATAGTCGGGCTTATTGGCCGGCATTGGTTCTGCTGGTAGGTCGTAAATGTCTTCGAAGTTCTTGCCGTCTGTGCTCACCCACATCCATATACCGCGATGAGGCATAATCCATTGCGACGGACTTACCAATGTGCGCACGCTAATAAGGCGGATGGGTTTCACCTCACCGAGGTCTATTGTGAGGTCAAGGTCTTTGCCTTCGTATCCCACCCATCTACCAGAGTTAAAGATAACGTTACCTTGTAGGCCGTTAGTTAGTTCGCGAGGAGACAGTCCTGGGTATTTATTGTTTGGTTCAACGTTATATTTCACGTTGGCCATAGTAGCCTTACTGATGAGTAAGTCTTCAGTGTTCTCGCCACTAGTGAAGCTTGGATAAACGGCGATGGTGCGCAGTTTACAGCTTTTGTTCACGGTGAAGGTTTGTGTATATCGGTTGGACTTTGTTGTGGGTTTGCTTCCATCAAGGGTGTAATAGATGGTGGCCCCCTTGCGTGCAGTAAGCGTTATGTTGATGCTACCGGGTTTGTCTGCAGCCGTTACGTCGATGTTCACATTGAACAAGTGGCGCCCATAGTTGTATTTGTTCAAGTTATACACATTGAGTAGTTGTGGCATGCGGTTGGCAAAGTCGTCAAAGTTTTTCTTTTCGGGCATTGTCCATTGCACTTCGCTTGCTGCAGCCAGTCGAGGCAGCGTCATATATTCCACTTGTTTAAACGTCTTCATGTATTCCGTCCATACGTTTGCTTGCACACCGATGATGTGTTTAGCCTCGTTGGCAGTAAGTTTGGGCGATACGGGGTTGAAGTCGTAGGTTCTTTCAATGGGTATGAAGCCATTAAAGGCCGTTGGTTCACTCTCGCGATCGGCCGTTTGGTAATAGTCTAGGTAGAGATGCGACACAGGACACATTATGGCGTCGTGTCCTAATCGTGCTGCTTCTATGCCACCTTCCATTCCACGCCACGACAGCACTGTGGCATTGGGGGCTATTCCGCCCTCCAAAATCTCGTCCCAACCGCCAACTTTGCGTCCATGAGCCGTGATAAAGTTGGCTATGTCGCTCATAAAGTAGCTTTGGAGGCGTTCTTCGGCCGTATGTTTTTCGTCTGTTGCCAATCCTTTTTCTTTAATAAGGACTTGGCAACGTGAGCATTTTTCCCAGCTCGACTTTGGACATTCGTCGCCACCAATGTAGAGATATTCGCCAGGGAAGATGTTCATCACCTCCGAAAGCACATCTTTGGCAAACTTCAGGGTGCGTTCGTTGCCTGCACATAGCACGTCTTCGGCCACACCCCACGTGGTGCGCACCTTATAGGGACCGCCTGTGCAACCCAATTCTGGATAAGCTGCCAAGGCTGCAACCATGTGTCCAGGCATGTCTATTTCGGGAACAACCATGATATGTCTATCGGCTGCATATTTCACAATGGCTCGAGCTTGTTCTTGTGTGTAAAATCCGCCATGTGGTTTGCCGTCGAACTTACTCGCATCGTGGCCCACCATCGTTTCGGGACGCATCGACGAAACCTCGGTTAGTCGCGGATACTTCTTTATTTCTATGCGCCAACCTTGGTCATCTGTTAAGTGCCAATGAAAGCGATTGATGTTGTGCAGGGCCAAGATGTCGATAAAGGTTTTCACTTCTTCGAACGAGAAGAAGTGTCGAGCCACGTCGAGCATCGCGCCACGATAACCAAAGCGGGGCTGGTCGTTGATGGTTACGCTGGGAAAAAACAGTTTTTGCGCTCCTGTTTGCGGTATCGCCTTGCGCAATGTTTGTATGCCATAGAACGTTCCGGCAGCCGAAGCTCCGTTGATGCTAATGCGGTCTTTGCTTACATCAAGGCGATAGGCCTCCTTATTGTTGTTTTTCAGTGTGGCCGACAGCACAATGAGGTTGCGCCCTTGTGCGTTAGTGGTAAGTGTGGGGCGCACTTTGGTTGCTTCAAAGAGGTATTGTGTCAGCAGTTCGGCATCTTTTTGCAAGACTGCGTTACCCTTGGGGTAGGCAATACGCGTTTGGGCGTTGAGTGCAAAAGCCCCTGCCGATGTGTTGCTAATTTCTTGTGGAAGGGGCACCACACGGTAGTTGGCAGTTGTTTTGGGCGCTTGTGCCTGTGCAAAGGTTGCAAAAAGCAGTCCTAATGCGCCAAGGAAAATTTGTTTTAAGTACATTTTGTGTATTGTATTAATTGTTTTTTTATTGTTTGGGTTATTGGGCGAACGCCTTTTTGGGGCCGAAGATAGGGTAAAAGCTGCATGATTGTATGGCCGAAGCATTAAGCTTCACTGTCACACTTGGCAGTTAGTAGGTTTTAAGTATGCGTTCGTTAGCTTCGCGTTCTTTCTTCGAAGGGCGTCTTGTGCGCTTGTCGAACATTCTAAAGAAGTCAAATCCTCCAAACCCTCCTGGCGACATACTAGCTCCAATTCGTGCACTCCGCCTTGCAGCTTCTTTAATATCGAAACCTGGTTTTGGTGCCTTTCCATACACCACCACTTCGTTAAGCATAGTGGAAAGCAGCTGCACCGTATCCGTTAGTTCTTCCTTATTCATCAGTCGGCGCATATATCCATAGCCCACAAACTTCAGTTTTTTAAATGTTTTTGGTAACAAACACGTGCCCGTATAGTCGGTTTCAACCGTGATGTTGTCTTCTGTTATCACCCGCACTGCTTTAAGCGGGCGGCGCGTTTCCATGTCTACCACCACGCATCTAGTTTGTGCCTGTGCTGCTTGCATCCACAGCAGGGCCATCCAGCAAAAAGCAACTGCGCGTTTTTTCATCTCTCAAAGTTGTTTTGTTACCAATGCTTATCATGCATCTAACAGTTGTTTTTAAGTTACAAAGATAGCAATTTGTTATTTATTTAACAAATATAGCAAACAACTTTTCGTCTTATTCTCTGTTAAAAGCTCATTTTGCACGGTGCACTCTGGGCAAATTTATTTTTAATGTTTACGAATAGCTATTCCTGTTGCAAGTTATTTTCTATCTGTTTTGCTGTTATTGGGATGTTTTTCTTGGGTTTGTTAACATTCAAAATTTTCCTTTTTTGCTTTTCTTAGGCCTGTTTTGGGCTTTTTATTGGGATTTAGTTCATTACAAAATTTAAATATCATGAAAATAAATTAAGTCTTATTGCAGGTCGTTGTTTATTTCTTAACTTCGCACAATCGAGCATCAAAGGCCACAAAAAGCATATTTTATGCCAGCGAAGCCTAGTTTGTTGCATTCGAAATAACAACCAAATGTGATGCAAAACTTTAAGAAACTTATTATTTTGATTTGTTTTTACTAGAGAATATCAAGGGATGAGCTTGCCACAAGAGCGAATTTAAGGGCAATGATGAGGAGTTACAAGTCTTTATCGTGCAACTTTAATCGCCTGCTTTGCATGCAAAACCATGGGCAATATGTCCTCAACACCATCGCAACGACCATCTTTCGGCTGTAGGTGCGCAGCCAATGAAAGCCTAAATTTATACGTTCATGTATTGATTGCTATGTGCTATGCCTCTCTTTGATGTCTGCTTTCTATACAAGCTGTAGACTAAAGTGCGCACAATCATGATGAGAAATCTTTCTTTTCTACCAGCAACATGCCAACTAATGTCCACATTCGTATTTTCAAAGCAATGTGCTGCACAATCTTTCCTACGTGAACTTGCTTGCTAATAAACTTAACAGTATTTTTTTAACCTAAAACAAGCTTCGTATGAGAAAATTATTATTAGCCTTTGCTGCCACATTATCTGTTGGCGCTGGGGCACAAGTTTTTAACGTTAACAGCCTCGCTCCAGTGGCGCTTCCACCCGATGTGGGGAGCAAGGTGGTGGCTATCAGTGGGCAGGGAGATTTTCTTTTGCTCACAGCCGACGACAATCGCGGACTCACTAAGCTGGATTTAAATTCGGGTAGGGCGCAAAACATCTCGCTAGCTGCTGGTGCTGGCTATGATGCACGTGTGTCGCCCGATGGCAAAAGGGTGGTGTATCGCGAAATTTCGTTCACCGCTGGACGACTTCGCATGGTGTCTTTGCACAGCATAAACCTCGAAACGGGAAAAAGCCAAGAACTTGTTGCTCCCACACGCAGCCTGCAAGGGGTGAGCATCAACAATCAAGCTGCTATGCCCGTGACGCGCGGACAGGTTGCGGCTAAAGGCTTCGAAAGCAAAGTTTCTAACAAAAAAGGGGTGGTGCTAAGCATCAACAACCGCCAATTGATGATTTCGCGTAACGGAAAAACACACAATCTCTCGCCCAATGGTAAGGATAAGAGTTATCTGTGGCCATCGCTTTCGCCCAACGGAACCAAGATTTTGTATTACGTGGGGGCAGAAGGCACTTTTGTGTGCAATCTCGATGGAACTGATGTAAGGCCGCTTGGCGTTATTAGGGCTCCGCAATGGTGGGACGACAACACCGTTGTGGGTATGTATGATGAAGACGATGGCGACTTTGTTAATGCTTCGCACATCGTGGCCACTAACCTTCAGGGACAAAAGCAAACGCTAACACCCGACTCGCTCATTGCCATGTATCCCAAAGTGGCTACTAAGGCAGGCAAGATTGTTTTTTCTACGCCTAACGGAAAGGCCTATGTAATGAACGTAACTAAAAGCCTACAGCCATGAAGAAATTTTTACTTTTTATCGCAATGGCCTTTGTTGGGCTTGCGCAAGCTCAAACAAAAGACGCAAAACAATTGCGCATCTACCTCAATCCTGGACATGGGTGCTACGGACCTAACGACCGTCCGCTGCCCACTATCCCTTATCCCAACTTGCCTGAAACAGGAAGACCTGGGAAAAACGGATTCTATGAGTCGACCACTGTCTTGATGAGAACTCTACCCATGGTAGACAAACTGGTGAAGATGGGTGTGAAACGCGAGAACATTATGCTCTCAAGAACCGACAACGGACCCTATCCTTACGTTGAAGGCAATGCCGAAAACAAAAAGTTCGACCGCGCTTTGTCTGAAATTTGCGAAGAGGTAGACGCCAACAACATGGACTTCTTTATCTCGGTGCACTCTAATGCTGCCACCGATGGGGGCAACACCAATTATCCCCTCATTCTTTATAGGGGGCGTGATGGCGAAAATGGCGACTTGGTTGCTGGAAGCCGAGACATGGCCATGAAGATGTGGGAACCGCATTACATGGACGAACTTGACCCGCAAAGCTTTTACAGCAGAACCAATGTTAATGTTAGGGGCGACATCTCTTTTTATGGTAGCTCGGCCGTGCGCAAAGGCACACATGGCGACTACGAAGGCTATCTGGGCGTTTTAAAGCATGGTGTGCCTGGTTTTCTTATCGAAGGCTATTTCCATACTTATCAGCCCGCACGCCATCGTGCGCTCAATGCCGACTACTGCAAGCAGGATGCTATAAGAATGACACGTGGATTGGCGCAAATATTTAATCTTCAACCCGAAACCACTGGCTATATCATGGGCACTGTGAAAGATCTTCACCAGCTTATTGTTAACCCTTTGTTTCATTATGCGCCACGCACCAACGACCAATGGATGCCACTCAACGGGGCAAAGGTTACGCTCTTTAAGGGCGATAAAGCGCTGAAAAGCTATCAGGTTGATACGCTTTACAATGGCATCTTTGTGTTCGAAGACCTCGAACCAGGCGAATACTCCGTGCGTGCAACGCTCGATGGCTACAAGCCCCAAGGCAATTTTACTGCCGATGCCACATCCACCGAGTACCAAAAGCTTGTGGCACAGAGTATGGATAAACTGGTGGTAAAGGCCAATCAAACGGCTTATACCAAACTCTATCTTGAGGCCGTGGGCTTCGAACCGCCTAAACAAAACTTCAAAAACTATCCCGACCCCGTGCAACCGGCTTACTTAACCATGCCCGAGGCCCTGAATATGAAGACCGAAGAGGCTGTTACCTTGAAGCTAAAGGGGGTGGTGAAACGGGCCATCTGTCGCGAAGGTAAAACGGTGATTTTGACCGACGACAACGGTACGCCCCAACTTTATCTGGTGAACAACGCCACTAAGAAAATTGAAAAACAAATCAGCACCAACGGACTGCCTGCTGCCGAAACCGATAATAAGGGCTTCCACAGTCGTTTGAACGACATCGCTTTTACTGCCGACGGACAGTTGGTGGGCGTAAACAGTGTGCAATGCCAGTTCAGCGATGAACAAGTGGATGTGGATGAGGGGTATAAGCGTGGCACTCTGCGCATTTTTAAATGGCAAGACATGGATGCCAACCCCACTGAATGGCTCACAACGCAAAGCTCGGTTAACTTCTATAACGCCGATATGGGTAAAACGGTGGCTGTGAGTGGTGCTGCCAAAAGCTGTAAGGTGATTGTTGGCGCCACCAATGCCAACGGTGTGGCTAAGGGTATCAGAAACTTGGTGCTCTACGTTGAAAACAACACCATCACTGCTTCGCTCTTTACTGAGAAAACATTCAATGCCAGCAGCAATCTCACTGAGGTGAAGTTGGGCAAAGATTATAAGCTGTCGGCATCGCCCTTTGGCGACGAACAATGGGTGGTTGATGGCAATGTTACGCCTCCTATGGAGTTCCAGCCTGCCCAATCTTCTAATGTGGATAGCAAAGTGTTGGGCCGCTTGCCTGCCAATATCTTAGGTGGCGAGGGCGAAGTGGCTGCTGCCTCGGGAGCTGTGTTCTTTAAATATGCCAAACACACACTCTTGGCCACGCCTTATCTCAAGGACGAAAAGGTGGCCGGACTGCGTCTGTTTGATGTTAGTGAGGGCTTGGAGAAGGCACAACTGATTAAAACCTCTTCCTTAGACCTTGCCTCGCCTCTGCAAAATGTTGGCTTCATGGCTGCCACTGCCACCGTTAACGGAACCGACATCACCCTTACCCTTGTTGCCGATAGCGTGCTAACCAACTTTACCACTAAGGGCGTTGAACAGCCCGCAGTGAAAGGTGTGTATGCCTACAACTTGCGTTTGGCCCAGACTGGCGAACGTTACACCTTCTCGTTTGATGCCAATGCGCAGCCCACAACGGCTAAACTGGTGTTTACCGATGCCAAAACGGGCACCGAAGTGGGACAATTGCCTCTTAACAATGTGATAGAAGGCCACAATAGTTTCGACTTTGCCACCGACCAACTGCCGGGTGCGCTTAAGCAAGAACTTAACTGGGCTGTGTGCCTCACTGGCAATCACATCGCTATGATTAACCGCATTAACCCCGAAGCGGCTACAACTGCCTACAATCGCGCCACGGTGGCCATAGACAAGAGCACCGAAAGCGATTTCTTTGGACGTATCTACGTGGGCGAAATCGATAAGAAAAAGGCCGAGGCTACGGGCGTTTACGTGTGCAATGCCAACGGCGTGCGCACCAATACCATGCCTTATAAAGGCGGACAAAACCTCACGGGCAACTACCGAATGAGTGTTGACGCCACTGGCAAACTTTATATTGCCGAATATAGCGATAACAATTCGGGCGTGTTTATCGCCAACCCGGCACAGATGGAGGGCAATTTCGAACAGTTCTTTATCGGACAACGCAACGAAAAGGGACTTATCACCAACGATGGACAAAACGTTGGCTCGTCGGCTTCGATGGTGCTGGCCACAGGAAGTGGTGCCGATGCCAAACTATATGTGTGCCTCGAAGACCTGAAGGCGGCCATTGGCGTGTATAACATTGGCCAGGCCGATGGTTCGGTGCTTACTTCGTGGAACAAAGAACCAAGCAAAATGCTAAAGGTGGCAGGACTAATCAACACCGACGACAACCTGGCTGCTGGTCCTGACGGAGGACTTTGGGTGGCACAGTTCCGCGGTGCTGGCAACAACACTAAGGGTGTACCCTCGCTTATGTTTGTGGATAAGGATGGTAATTGCACCTTTAATTCGGGTAATCCCGATTGGGCCGACAATCTTAATGGCTCGCGCCGGTCGGGTTTTGCTGTTAGCGACGATGGCAAAACGCTCGTGATATGCGATGGTAGCTATGCCTTGCAATTCTTTGATGTGGCATGGAACGGTTCTACACCCACGCTAACTAAGAAATACAGCTACGAAGGCATTGGCGCAGAGGTATATCAGATGGCCTTCGACCCAGCTGGCAACTTAGTGTGCGCGGGTAAGCAAGTGTATGTGTTGAGCATTCCAACCGAGCTTAACCAAACAATTACACCAGCCAAACGCAGCTTAACAGTGAAGCGCCAAACCACAATGGGCGTGGAACAGCCTGCTGGCGGTAAGCGCGTGGTAAGCGTTAGCTATTACAATGCTGCCGGTATGCAGTCGGCACAGCCCTTCGAAGGGGTTAACATCGTTGTAACGAGGTATGCCGATGGCACAAAGAAAACAGAGAAAGTTATTCGTTAATAACCTCTAGAAGGTTATCAACAAACGCTTTGAAGGTTATTGATAGCACCTAGTAGGTAGATTGTATCGCCTTGTAGGTTATCAACAAACGCTTATAGGGTTATTGATAGTGCCTAGTAGGTAGATTGTATCGCCTAGAAAGTTGTTAATAACGCCTATGAGTCTGTTAATATCCTCTAGAAACTAATCATTGTCCCATCCCTGCTCCCTTTCGAGGGTGCATGGGGTGGGCTTTTTTGTGGCTAAAGTCAATTAGAGAATCGTTAAGACGATAAGAATATTTTACAAAACATGTTTTTGTGGCTGCTACATCTAGACAAACAATCCTCTCAAAACGTATGTAAAATGTGGCAAATAGGCGAAAGGGGCGGTGGGTTTTGCGCACTTGTTCACCCCGTTTTTTGCAATTTACTATGCTTTTGCCTTTCTTTTTGAAGAAAAACTGCCCCAATTTTGGGTTCGAAACGTTATGAATATTCGGTTTAAAGCTTTGCAGATGTACTGCATTTAGCACCAAAACGCATTGCAATATGCAGCAAAACGCAATGCTAACTCCTACAAAACGCAATGCTAAGTGGTGCTAAACGCGGGGTGAAATGGTGCTAAACGCGGGGTGAAATGCAGCAAAACGCATGTTTTTATGCTGTAAGTAGTACACAAGAAATGTGTACGAAACTTATAAATGGTTGCTAATAAGCGTTTTAGTAATTAGGAAAGGAAAACCGCTTAGTGACTTTTAGCGACGTGTTTAATTATGCAGCAATCCTCTATTCAACGCCAAAAAATGGTATATTTTTGCGTTTTTATTGGTAAATGTCAGTAAACCAGCGTGTTATAAACTTCAGAAATACGCGCAAAAATAAGCCCCACGCCAGGAATTTTCACAACGAAGGCACTCATAATGTTAAAATTTGGTGTAAATATTTTACAAATAATGAGAGCGACTATTATGCGTCATCGGGCGGTTTGGGTGTCAAAACCGTTGTTTTTGCTCAGTGTTATCACGCGTAACGTAACAATGGGTTTTAAAAAAGTGCATAAGATGTAGAGGAGGAAAATGCATTTAGCCATTGTAAAAGTGGGGGAGGAGGACAAGGCATCAACTTAGGTGCTTGTGCAGAAGGAACAAATAAGTTCTACGTTTGGGCAAAATGTACTTAAAGGTGGTGCTGTTGAGTGAAACTAGTGTGTGTGTTGTCCATCTAACGATTGGTAAGGCTTGACGCTTACGGCAGAATTAGGAGATAATAGTAATGCTAAAAAGGATTTGGTTTTACGGCGTGCAAGCGCAAGCAAGGTGCAAGCCATAGGGGCATAGGCAAAAACAAAAAGCGGAACACCACAGATGAGTGTTCCGCTTTTATAGCTTTTGCCCTAAAGGGGCGTGCAAGGGGGGAGATAAACGGCTTATTCTTGTTTATCTTTGATGGCTTGCATAATTTTTGCTTCCAACTCTTCGCAGAGTTCGGGGTTGTCTTTAAGCAAAGTCTTTGTGGCGTCGCGACCCTGACCTAGTTTCGAATCATTGTACGAGAACCATGAGCCACTTTTCTTAATGATGTCGTATTCAACACCGAGGTCGAGAATTTCGCCCACCTTAGAGATGCCCTCGCCGAAGGTTATTTCGAACTCTGTTTTGCGGAAAGGCGGTGCAACCTTATTTTTTACCACCTTTACGCGTACTTGGTTGCCCACGATGTTGTCGCCATCTTTAATGCCTGTAACCTTGCGAATATCTAAGCGCACGCTGGCATAGAATTTCAAGGCGTTTCCACCAGTAGTTGTTTCGGGGTTGCCAAACATCACGCCGATTTTCTCGCGCAGCTGATTGATGAAGATACAGGTGGTGTTGGTTTTGCTGATGGTGGAAGTAAGCTTGCGCAGTGCCTGACTCATTAGTCGTGCTTGCAAGCCCACGTTGTTGTCGCCCATGTCGCCTTCAATCTCTTTTTTGGGTGTGAGGGCAGCCACCGAGTCGATAACAAGGATGTCGATGGCCGACGAGCGGATGAGTTGGTCGGCAATTTCGAGTGCCTGTTCGCCGTTGTCGGGTTGCGAAATCCAGAGATTGGCCACGTCAACCCCTAGTTTAGCAGCATAAAAGCGGTCGAATGCGTGTTCAGCATCAATAAAGGCAGCAATGCCACCAGCTTTTTGCGCTTCGGCAATGGCGTGAATAGCCAGTGTGGTTTTTCCAGACGATTCGGGTCCATAAATCTCGATGATGCGACCGCGAGGGTATCCGCCCACGCCCAGAGCCACGTCAAGGCCTATGCTACCCGTGGGTATAACCTCAACGTTTTCTATTTGTTCGTCGCCCATTTTCATAATAGAGCCCTTACCAAAGTCTTTTTCTATCTTGCTCATCGCCGCTTGAAGAGCCTTAAGCTTTGCTTCTTCGGGCGATAGTTGTTTTGCTTCTTCTTTTGCCATTTGTGGTTGTTTTAGGTATGCTGTGTTGGGTTTAAGGATTACAATTCAAGGTCGCCTCCAAACTCTTCGTTCCAAGGTAGGCCCTGAATGTTGAGTTGTTCCATGAATGGGTCTGGGTCGAACTCTTCCACGTTCCACACTCCGGGTTTGCGCCACAATCCTTTAAAGAACATCATTGCGCCAATCATAGCAGGTACGCCAGTGGTGTAGCTCACGCCTTGCATACCTGTTTCTTTGTAGGCCTCTTGGTGTTTGCAATTGTTGTAAACGTAGTAAGTAAGTTCCTTACCATCTTTTATGCCACGAATACGGCAGCCAATAGAAGTTTCGCCGTCGTAGTTAGCGCCCAGGTCTTGTGGGTTGGGGAGCACGGCTTTAAGGAATTGCAGGGGCACGATGTTCACTTTTACCTGTTTTCCTGATCCATCGGCCAACGGAGCTTCGTATTCAATCTCGTCGATACGCGACATACCTAGGTTTTGAATCACATCGAGGTAGGTGAGATATTGTTGTCCGAAGGTCATCCAGAAGCGTGCTTGGCGTATGGTGGGATAGTTTTTCACCAAGCTTTCAAGCTCTTCGTGGTGCATGAGATAGCTTTCTCGCGGACCGATATTGGGGTAAGTGATGGGCTGATGCACTGCAAGTGGTTCGGTTTCGAGCCATTCGCCATCTTTGTAGTACAAGCCTTTTTGGGTAATTTCGCGTATATTGATTTCGGGATTAAAGTTGGTTGCGAAGGCTTTATGGTGATTGCCAGCGTTGCAATCAACGATGTCGAGGTAATGAATTTCGTCGAAATGGTGTTTAGCAGCGTATGCCGTGTAGATGCCACTAACGCCCGGGTCGAATCCGCAGCCAAGAATAGCGGTGAGTCCTGCCTCTTCAAAGCGTTGTTTGTAGGCCCATTGCCATGAGTATTCAAAGTGTGCCTCGTCTTTAGGTTCGTAGTTGGCTGTGTCGAGATAGTTGCAACCGCAGGCCAAGCAAGCCTCCATGATGGTGAGGTCTTGATAGGGTAGGGCCAGGTTGATAACCAGTTCGGGTTTAAAGTCGTTGAACAAGGCTTTGAGTTGTTCAACGTCGTCGGCGTCTACTTGAGCCGTTTTGATGTTCATGTCGTAGCCTTTGGCATGTATGGCATTCACAATTTCGTCGCATTTTTCTTTTCGGCGGCTAGCAATCATAAATTCGCCGAAGTGCGTTTTGTTTTGTGCGATTTTAAATGCGGCCACAGTAGCAACGCCACCTGCGCCAATCATAAGAACTTTTCCCATGTTGTTATATTTGTTTTTGTTTATTTTTTTAGTGTTTCCGCATGTTGTTGCGGTTTATTGTTTTGGTGTGGAGCGATTGTTTATTGTGTTTTTATTTCTTCGCTTTTAATGCCTAGAGCGTTCATGAGCGAGTAGCCCAATATTTCTTGTCGGAAGTTACCGCCAGGAAGTGGCTGCATGGCAAAGACGGTTATGCGCTTATTGTCGTCGTCGAGATGATGCATTTGTCGGCGCAGCGTTTCGTAAAGTTCGGCATTTTCGGCATTTGGCACAATCATTACGCGTTTAACCTCGGGCTGTGCGCAAACCGTTTGCACCACGTCGAGGTAAAAGTCGGTGGCGTTGACGAGGTGTTCCACGGCATATGTGCCAATGACAAACTCGCCCAAGTTGTCTTTAAAGGCTTTGCCATTGAGTTCGTTGTCGAAGTTTGCAGGTGCAAAATTCTCCATTTTTGTTTTGTTCTTGCCGTGAATAATCACCACTTGCACGTTGTTGTCGTTATTGCGCAGGCCTCCATCGAGTGCAATGCACACTAGCCATCGTGCTAGGTCGGCTTGCGGGATGCGCCTTCCGATGATGCGTTCGAAGTTAACGATGAGGTTAAACGCCACATTGTCTACATAGTCGGCATCAACTATGATGACGTTTTCGCTCCAATTGTTATTTACAACTTGTTTCTCCATTGTTGCAAAGATAGCAAGAACTTGCGTAATAAAGGCATGGCGAGGCGATTATTTTTATGTTTGAGGAGGTGAAGTTGTTTTAGAGGAATTAAGGAGTTGTTTTCAGGAGTTCAGGAGTTCAGGAGTTCAGGAGTTAAGCCAAATGCTTTGTTGCGGAGTGGTAGTTCTCCTTGTACACTCGTGTGCTTGGCAACTCGTTAACTGATGTTTGGCTAATCTCGGTTGACAAGTTAACATATTTAATGTGTAAGTTGATAATGAGCGGGAAAGCCTGCCGTTAATCGCAAGGCATTTGGCTTAACTCCTTAACTCCTTAACTCCTTAACTCCTCTCTCAATAGCATTTTATGCGATACATTAGGCCCAGTTCTAACTTATTGGTGTGATAATCAGACAGGCCACAGGCGCGGTTATAGTTAACTTTCTGGCCCATGTAGGCGAGAAAGAGTCGAAGGTTTTGTCCCTTGATAGGGAAATATTCTAGGCTAGCCACGTAGCTGTAGTAATGGCGATAGTTTTTTAAAGCCTCGTATTGTGGGATGCTAGTGGTTTCGTAGCTGCCTCGAAGTTTGAGGTTGCATCGAGGTGCAAACTGCCAATTAGCCTCGGTAACAAACGAGTTGTAGTGTACATTGCCAAAGAAAACGCCATGCTCGTTGTTGGTGAGTGGAGCCAGTTCGGCCGAAGCAATACGCAGTCGGTCTAGCTCGTCAACAGCTCCATAATAGTCGATATACCATTGCAGTTTGGGTAAGTTGAGTCGTTGTCCAAGGCTAATCATACGCGAGTATTTGCCTTTAGCCTGAGTTTGCCATCCCCATGCCCATCGGGTTTGTAAGTGTTCGTTGAAGAAATTTCCGTTCCAGTTAAAGATATAAGTGAGTGGCAGGTTGCTAGCCGAAAGTAGTTGTCGGTCGACAGCTGGGTTTGCGCCAGCCATTTTGGCATTTTTGGCATATTCTTGTTCGAAACTCCCGGTGTGCGAGTCGGTGATTTGCAAACCAAATTCTTGCGAAGCAACAGGCTTAAATACCACTTGTGCGCCAGCAACGAAGCACTCCATGTGGCCCACGAAGTCGCAATATTGGTACATGAAGAGTGGATTTTCGTCGTATTCGTAGCCTCCCCAAATCTGTCCTATCTTACCTGCTTGCACCTCCCATTTAGGGTTAAAGGTGTAGCCCACCATCATAATGTCGGTGGCTCGTGCAAAATTGTCTTCGCCTTGCGGTTCGTATCCCGTGTTGAGATGTTGCCTTAGCCGATAGAAAAGTTTATCCGTTACATGGCCTTTAATTTCTAGACGCAACTGGCGGTTTACAAAAGCGCCTCTCCAGGTGGTGTTGTTTTCGGTGGCGCGTGCAGCAGCAGCGAAGTTTAGATAGAGGTTAAAAGCGTCGGTTTTCTTTTCCAGTTTCAGCACCCTTTCGGCAATCGAGGGCGTGTCGTCGTCTTCGCCACCCATACCCGTGTTGTTACCTTGAGCCAAAGCCGTAAAAGGAAGGCAGAGCAACAAGGCTATAGTGGCAAGTAATTGGTTAGTTTTCATAAAGAGTTATGCGTATTTGGGGACAAGGGATAGCGCAAACAAAGGCCATGCAGGCCACACAGCCCAAGCCCATTAGTAAGTTATGGTGCGATTAGTATTCATTAAAATATTGTTGTATCTTCTTCCAGTCGTGTGTTTGGGTTAAGGCCAGCATCAGCAACACGCGCGCCTTTTGCGGGCTAAGGCAGAGGGCAGCCACAAAATGGTGTTTCTCATCGTCAACTTCTCCGTTAAGACACGTAGGTCCGAACGGCACTCTTGAGGCTCTAACGATGTTGATGCCCTTGGCGCGAGCCTTCAAAGCCATCTCGAACACATCTTTATAGAAATTGCCATCGCCCACACCAGCTAGCACAATACCATCAAATGCAGCATCCATAAAGGCCTGCATGGGCAGAGTAGAGCAGTTGGCATAACCGTAAACAATACCTACGCGGGGTAAGGATTGCATGTTGTCAACATGGAAAGGGCTGCGCGTGGTGTGCAGATTGGTGGTTTGGCGTTGAAAAAATGGTTGCGCATTGTAGACATAACCCACCTCGCCAGCGTTGGCAGCACGAAAAGCAGCAACGTCGGTGGTATGCATTTTCATTACATCTTTGGCGTCGAACAGTTTGTTGTTCATGCAAACAAGCACGCCCCTACCCACAGATTTGCTGCTGGCAGCAGTGGCCACGCCTGCAAAGATGTTGGCCGGACCATCGGCACTGATGGCCGTAGAGGGTCGCATTGCACCCACAAGTACCACGGGCTTGTCGCTGTGCACGGTGAGATTAAGAAAATAGGCCGTTTCTTCCATTGTGTCGGTGCCGTGAGTTACCACCACGCCATCGTAGTTTTCTTGATTGAGCAACTGGTTGATGCGTTTAGCCAGAAGCAGCCAAACAGCATCGTTCATGTCTTGCGAAGGAATATTAACCAGCTGTTCGCCACTAACATCGGCCAGTTGATTAACCTGTGGCACAGCCATTAATAAAGATTCTACGCCCACTTGGCCCGCATTATAAGCCGACGACGTGGCCGATGCGCTTACGCCTGCTATCGTTCCGCCTGTGGCGATGATGCGAATGCGAGGTTTTGCCATGGCAGATAGGGCGACAACGAGGGTTAGAAGTAGGGTTAGGGAAATGTTGCGTATGGTCATATCTATGTGGTTTTTAGTTATTTACAATGTGCTTGGTTATAAGAAAGAGACGTTGAAGCGAAGGTAATTAATAAGCAAAGGCAATGATGACATAGCCCACGCCGATGGAAACAAAGGTGGTGATGAAGCCCGCAAGCTGGAAAGAGTGGTTAAGAACGTACTTGCCGATGCGTGTGGAACCTGTTCGGTCGAAGTTGATTGCAGCCACTTCGGTGGGATAGTTGGGGATGAAAAAGTAGCCGTTAACAGCCGGGAACATCGCCAATAAAGCCAGCGGACTGATGCCAAGGCCAATGCCAAGAGGATAAAGCGTGGTGACGGTGGCCGCTTGAGAGAAGAGCATGATAGACATGAAGAATAAAGCCACAGCAAAGAGAAATGGAAATTGTGTAACCACTGTGGCAATATGCGTTTGGAAGAAAGGCAGATTGCCACTGAAAAAGGTGTCGCCCATCCAAGCAATACCAAAGATGGCCACCATGGCATTCATGCCAGCACCAAACACACTGCCCTTAACAGCATGCTCCACATTTGCCTTGCCCACTAAAAGAATGAGAGCAGCACTGGCCATCATGATTATTTCGATGGTCTCGGGCATGCTTAAAGTTCGCGTTTGGTTGGCAATGGTGAACTGGGGGCGTAATTGTGGGAATAGTCCAAACGTGACAACGAGCGCCACTCCTAACAGAAAAGCCCACACAGCGCGCTTGGCATGAGGGTTGGGAGCAGACTCGGCCACCTGCATTTTCATGGCATCTTCATTGGGATTGATAATGCCTTCGCGCACACGACGTTGATATTCGGGGTCGTCTTCAAGGTTCTTACCCACGAAGTTTTGCACAAAAGCAGCTACCAAGATGGCCACAAACGAGGCCGGAATGCACACCAGCATCACATCTTTGAGACCAATGCTCTGCGCACCAAGTAGGTTGTTGCTGATGATGGCGGCCGTGGCAGCCGATACGGGACTGCCCGTTATGCCCAGCGATGCGGCAATGGTGGCAACGCTAAGCGGACGTTCGGGTCGTATTTTAGAACTAGTGGCAATCTCTGAAATGATTGGAAGCAGTGAATAGGCTGTGTGAGCCGTACCTGCAACGAGGCAAAAGAGCCACGTAACAAGCGGTCCGTAGAAAGTGATGTGGTGAGGATGTCGGCGCAAAAACTTAGCAGCCTGTCCCACAAGATAGTCAAGTCCGCCTGCTGCTTGCAGCGATGCGGCGGCTGTTATCACCGACACGATGATGAGCATCACGTCGATGGGTAGCTTCCCTGGTGGTAGAGAGAAGCCAAAAACAAGAATAAATACCCCCACCATGCCATAAATGCCCAAGCCAATGCCACCCACGCGGGCGCCAATGAAGATGAGCGAGAGCACAATGGCCAGTTGAAAAAGGATAATTGCTGTAGCCATAACACATTTGTTTGATTTTGGTGACAGGTTAAGCCGAGATGAATGGCCCAATTGCAGTCTGCCAATTAACATGCAAATATATGAAAGTTTGCGCTAGTTTGGGGCATTGGGGCGGTGTTTTTTTGCTTAAGCGGATGCAAAAAGTAGGCAGTTATGCGTTTGTATGGCTTTAAATAGCTGTCGTTGTGTGCGTTATTATTTTGTGTGCGCGCAAAGGTTAAAGCATAACATTCGTCTATTGATTATAAAAACAGTGCGTAAAACAATATCATCAATTCTTGAATGTTTGAAGAGTTAATAGAGTTTTCGATAGGGGGGAGAGTAAATACAATTTTGTAGTGTATTTTTAACTTCGATAAAACCTAAGGGAGAGATATGACGTTTTGAGTTGCATAAGCTCCAAAAAGTGTTAACTCATAATCTTGTTGTATTCTCTTTTCTATGCAGTTTGATATGCATATAAAGGTTATAAATATTAATTTAAATCAAGAAAATGGGTGTAAATAGTGATGTTTTTCATTGTAATTGGTCTGTTTTTCGGTGAAATATACGTATCTTTGCCAATACAAGAGAGCCTATAATGTATTATATACAGATTCTTAACTTAGAATTTAATATACAAAATTAAACATTCATTCAGGATTTTCATTAATAAAAACGAGATGATTAAAGAAGTATTTATGGCGAAAAGGGATTATACAAGACCTCTCGCCACAGTAGTTTGTCTAAAAATGGAAAGTGCTTTGCTAGTTTTCAGTGCGTCAACTTCAGACCCCAAAAAAGGAGGCGACCCCACTGGAGGTAATGGAACAACGCCCAATCCGTTTGAATCAATGACTGGAGCAAAAGGCCAATCATGGTTTGCTGATGAAGTAGAGGACGAAATGTTTTAAGAACTTTAAAAACAATACAATAGAATGAGCAACAAAAAATATCTGTTTGTGGCCCTTAGTGGCGCAATAGCTTCGATGTTTGTAGGTTGTCAATCAGATGCGATTGAACTTGCTGGAGACGAAGGAGCAAACGAATACACTTATAATATCAGCGCCGATGCCAACCAGGTGTCAACAAGAGCGCTGAGCTTAGGTGGTAATGGCAAGGAAATTAATTCGACATGGCTTGAGGGAGAAGAGATTATTGCCTATGTGCTGAGTGATGCAAATAAGAGCAAACGCACAGAATATGGACTCTTGAGCAGTATGGGCGAGGGGAAAACAACCAAGTTTCAGGGCACAATTGTATCTAACAAAAAGCAATTAAGCACAAGCGATGATATATGTTTTCTTTATCCGGGTGCAGCATCGAAAGGCGCAAACAAAACCATTAGCCCAGTGATTGCAAAAGAGGGTGGTGTACGTCACGAACCAAGTAAAACAATTGCACAACGTGTAGAACTAAATCTCACTCGTCAAGATGGAAAAGTGGAAACCATTGGTAAGCGTTTTGATTATCAATGGGCCAAAGCAAAACCCACACAGGTGCAGGGCCAAAACGTGAAAGTTACCATCGGTGCAGTTAAACGTGTGGTGTCGATATGGGGACTTCGTTTTGCCGACTCGAATAATCAGATACTTAGCAACATTGATTCGGTGTATATCTCAAACGTGAAATCGACAGACGTGTTTGATCTTGGCACAGGTAATCTCGTAGATAATAATGCTTCGGATGAGAATATGAACATCGCCATCGTACCCAATGCAGGCGAAAAACTTTCGTCGGCTGGTGGAAAGTACACTTATCTGGCTGCGCTTCCTGGTAACTATACCGACGTGTATATAAGCGTTTTTGTGGGAGACAAATGTTATGTACGCCAATACGCTAGCATCAATCTCGAAGCCGATAATACTTATTTCACAGATGTGTTGCAACTACAAGAGGCGAAACAACAACCTTATGTAGAAGTACAAGGCGTGAAATGGGCCACAGGTAACTTCATACATTACGGCGATCCCAATGGAGGTTATTGGGGTATTGCGCCCGCACAATGGTGGATTTCTCGCCGTGCTGTTAGTCTAAACGCACAACGCAAGGAGGTTAAAACGGGCGGAACGCTACAGTCATCGCAGTTTGAGAACTCTCCTAAGCAAACCACTAATGATGTAGACCTTTTCCAATTCGGTCATATTAAAGAGGCACTAAGCTTTAAGAATAGCAACTACTTTGTTGGTGACCTCTCTCAGTATTGGAAATTCTACAAAAAATTGGGTATTCATGATAGGGAAGCTGATAATAGAGATGAGGCGGAACGCGGCGATATCGTGTGGTATCACACCATGATTAATCATCAAAAGTATCGCATCCCCCGCAAAGACGAGATAAATGAATTGTATACTAAGGCAAATGTTATTCCTGGCTATTGCTATACAGATAAGGGTACAATTGTTTATGGTGCGTTCTTTACAACCAATACAGGAGGAGAAAGAATTTTAAAATATCCATCGAAAAGGAGCGTGAGGAGTATTTCTAATTACACTAATGTTACTGCGCTAGTAAAGGCAAACAAAGGTTTGTTCCTGCCTTACACCGGTAGACGAATGCCAGGACAAGACATTATAGGGTTTAGAGACGTTTCTAATAATCAGAATGGATATGGTCAGTATATGACCTCTTCTTCATACCAGAAAGGCTCGTGGGATCTCTTCTTTGGCTTGGCTGAGTGGAACCTTGCTATAAATGATAAGACGCAGGCTAGAGCCATTCGTCCAGTATGGGTATCGGGTGATGACCAAAGCGATACCACTCATCCTGATTTTAGAAATATCCATTAATGGGTTTTAATAGCTGTGTTGCACCCAAAGGTGTTGGTGTACCAAAGACTTAACAAGACTTTAGGTGTGCTGCATGGCAATTTTGAGATATTTTAATATGGAGGCATGCTAGCTATTGGCTAGTGTGCCTCTTTTAAGATAGGGGAGTTAATCTCGTTTTAAAGATGTCTGTGCTTATCCTAGGTCTAGCATTTGTTAGTACTTTTACTTCACTTCCTCGAATATATCCTACACTGATTATCAATGAGTTACATTCTTATGGTACAAAAATGTTTCCTCAATTTGAGTAGTATTGATTAGAAATCATCTTGAATGTTATCGGTGTAGCATACATCATTGTGTTAACCCGCCTTTCAGGCCTCTCAGACATTGCTCAAATTTTTTCAACAACAACACACTTGCTTCCATTTCTTTCTGCTGAAATTCAGGCATCCCAGCTGTTGAACTATGAGATAGACCATGGAGAAAATGTCTTTCCAATTCTGTAAATTCTTCTATTACTGATAATACAGAGCCTAAGTCTTGATTACTAGTATAATTGTTTATTTTGCTATTAATGGAGTTTATTTTGTCTGTATCTGAATTTGTTGATTGGACAATGTCATAGATTTCTTTCACGAGATTATTAGCATCCAATATCTTTTTCCCATTTTTTAAAAAATATTGTGGTTTATTATTATGCAAATTATCAATTATAGATTTAGGCAATTCTATTTTTCCCGCATGAATTATCTTGCAAAACTCATTCAAATCAGCTTCAAATCGTTTTCTAATAATATTACCTACAGTATTTGGCTGCAAAAGACCCCTATTAAATTGAGATTCTATATCATCAGGCGTTTCGATTTCATTATAATCATATAGCTGTGGCCCCCTATTAGTTAAGTATAAGTTCATTGTTTGCCATTTTGCTTTCTCACCTTCATCGTTTTTAATTATATCTTCTGCTATATTATTAAATCCAATATTATGAGTAAAAAATATTTTTTGAAAATCTGAAAATTTAGATAAAATATACTTCATCATAAATTTTCTATTACTAGAATCAAGGCTATTAACAATATCATCTAAAACTATAAGTTTATGAGAAGCAGGATTATTTTGTTCCAATTTTAATATAATACTCAACAACAAAAGAGTTACGACTAAATGTAACTTTGCCTCATTAAACATAGTGCTAAGTCCATCACTTTCCCGTAAATGATGTGATTTATCTTCAAGAAAGATATCCAAGTCATCATTTTCTAAACCTATTTGAAGAGTTTCTATAAACTCATTCTTTAATAAGTTATTCACCTCCGTAATTAAATCATTCTTAAAAGTATTGTAGAAAGTTTCTGTATCGAGTTCTGGAAAAAAACGGTTTTCTAATATTCTTCTTAAATTTATAATATCACGATTAGTTATTTTACCACCTGCAATTTCGTACGATATGTGTGAGATATCTGTATGCGAAAGCATATAGCACTGATAATCTCCTGCTTGAAAACAATTAAAATCAGTATCGTTTACTTTTATTTCAATAGAGCCGCGATTTACAGACTTATTTATGTAGCTATTATAAAAATTTTCTTCTTCCGCTTTTTTCTGTTCTTCACTTGCACCGACAGGTATTATATTATAGAGTAATCTCTCCCTGTAGAAGATAAGCTTTATGGCCTCAAATATAGAACTTTTACCCGATCCATTTTCGCCATATAACAATAAATTTTTATTATCCAATATTAAGGCGATACGTGAGTTAAAAGCCTTAAAATTATTCATTTCTATCTTCTTCATAATTTAGATTATTTATTTGTAGCCTTAAAAAAATCAACTAATAATTGTTTTTTATATTCTGTTCTTTCCTGCAAAGCCGTATAACTTATACCATCTCTATTCTTTGAAAGAAACTTCTTTAACTCTTCATTCCCAGTGCTTAAATAGTCATTTCTTTTGTCCAAATATTTTTTATTTTTCTTATGAATATCAAGAATAGCTAAATTGCCTAAGTCATCTATATGCATAGATAGAGAATATCCATTCCAATCTTCTGGAAGATTATTTGCATCACGTGATGTCAATAGACGATCTGTCTTATAATCAGGAATACAAATTGGATTTTCTAAATAGTGAGCCAATAGCGCATACCCATACTTCAGTCTTCCAAGATAATTGAATTGCTCGAACTCAACATCGTCTTGAAAATAGTCTTTTACATGTTCTCCAAATGATATCTGCTTTATTATTATATATATACCAAATTTTACAGACGAAGTTGATCCCATAAAATAGCTATAACGAACAACTGCTTTCAAAACATGTATTAACTCTTGTTCGTTTGAAAATCCGTATTTGAACAAATATGTAATAATAGCATATTTGGGATATCTATTACTATAGATATCAATTAATTGAAGCCATGCGGCAAGTTCAGTTTTCTCATTTTTCCTGTCATCATATTCCCTTAACAATGAGGTTATTTTCAGCAAATCTTTTATAATCTCAGTTTGCGTGTTACGACTTATAGGAGAATTAGGACCTGCAAAAAACTCTCTCATACTGATTTCATTCTTAGTATTACCATCCCTACCTCTAATAATATGAGAATAATAACGAAATATTTCATCAATACTCAAATTTATAGATTCACATTCGTCACGAAAACGAAACCATAATTGGATAAAATGGTCTTTTTCAGATTCTGATATTGCCTTTGCATATAATCTTGCCTTAAATATATCAGCATCTTGTAGATCCATTCCTCTATTATTTATAGTTTCAAATATAGTTAGAGCTTTATTTTCTGCACTATCGATAGTCGTATCAGTTAATTCTATAGGTAATAAGTAAATGCATTCAAGCATAAATCGAATGAATAACTTTAATTCTTCTACTCCCTCTGCTTCCTTAAACTTCTTGAATAAATAAAAGAAATATAACCCATTTACTTTGATGGGAGAGAGATTAGATGGTCTAAAAAAATGACCTGATTTAGTCTGACAATTTCTTAATTCATTAGAAAAATCAGAATACTCCCACTTGAAAACTATTTCTAAATCTTGGTAATCCTTAGATTCTATAACATCTGATTTAATCTTTATTTTACTTTGGTTCCCATCCCAGTCGTACGTGCGAGTCGTATCTTTAAGAATTCTGAGATCCTTATAAAAAGTAGATAGTACTTTGAAAATTAACCATATTGTTATTATGCGTTGTTGACCATCAATGATTCGCGGTGTTTTTTTTTCTTTTTCACTAACTGCTAATATTATATTACCAATGAAATAATCAGATTTTAAGTTATACGCATCTAAAAAATCTTGATATAATTGATAACACTCTTCTATTCCCCAACTATATGGTCTTTGGTATGGAGGTATAATTATTTGTTCTCTTTTAGACAGGATGTCTGAAAGGCTTTTTTGTTCTGCTGTCAATGAAAGTGCCATAATTTTATTTATTTAATTTTTTGTTTATATAAAGAATGAACACTAAACGATTCATTACTATATTAATGTACTATATTTTAATATTAATTTTGCCCCTCATGTTTCGCTGCTCAACTCCTTATTAAGTATATTTATCAGTGAGGCCGAGCTGTAACAAGAAGTGAAGTCTCGAATCA
>ERZ773027.232-NODE-232-length-35837-cov-30.166592_pt1 | contig 35837 bp, 24 predicted proteins | sample MGYA00511032_ERZ773027 | MGnify/ENA primary metagenome ERZ773027 (study PRJEB29015, sample SAMEA2738138) | human oral metagenome | biome: human oral; feature: human-associated habitat; material: saliva | place: China | collected 2190 ... | reverse complement strand
AACCGATGACATCCACGGTGTAAACGTGGCGCTCTACCAGCTGAGCTAAAGACCCGTAGTTCTCACTGATTCGTTGTCGTTTCAGTGGCGAACACAAGAGAAAACTATACGGGCTTTTGGTGTGCCACGCAAATCCGAGACGCGTGTTCTATGTCTCAATATTTTTTTCTTTTTCGCAACTCACCCCACAGCAAGCCACATCAAGCCATGTTGACCCCCGGCCTTATAGGTAGGTCATACCCCATCATTCCGCGCCATTCCGCCACCCCCACCATTCCGCACTATTTAGATACAAAAAGACCCTAACTAGTACTTTTGATGCGCATATTTTTCGCTCAGAGAGCTAAGCCACGAAACCCACATCACAAAAACCTTCGTTTGATGCCAAGAAGCCCACATTTAGGTCTAAGATAGTAGAGATAAGTAGCGAAGTAGACCCCACGGATCTATAGCGCTTAAACGCAGAGATTGTTCGACAATGCAACATCGCGGCGAACAATCTACACAACCGCACAGAAGAGAGGTTGGATTAGTTTGGCTAACGTACCGAACGAGCACTCCCTGAGCACCCTTCTTGATGGCCTCAAGGACATCGACGTAGAAGAGACCCAGGAATGGGCTGAGTCCCTCGAGGACCTTATCAAGACTCACGGCACCGAGCGTGCAGAGTACATCCTTCGCGCGCTGCTCAAGGAGGCTGGCGCAAAGGGCGTAAAGGTCCCCACTCTGGTCAAGACCGACTACATCAACACCATCCCCGCAGACCAGCAGCCCGAGTACCCCGGCGATGAGGAACTCGAGCGCCAGTACCGCGCATGGATCCGTTGGAACGCAGCAATCATGGTTCAGCGTGCCCAGAAGAAGGGCATTGGCGTTGGCGGTCACATCTCCACCTTCGCAGGTGTCGCTGACATCTACGAGATGGGCCAGAACCACTTCTTCCGCGGCCGTAACCACCCCGGTGGCGGCGACCAGATCTTCTTCCAGGGTCACTCCTCCCCCGGTGTCTACTCCCGCGCATTCGTTGAGGGCGTCCTGACCGAAGAGCAGATGGACGGCTTCCGCCAGGAGAAGACCAAGGGCGCAAACGGTATTCCTTCGTACCCGCACCCCCGTTGCATGCCCGAGTTCTGGCAGTTCCCGACCGTTTCCATGGGTCTGGGCCCCCTGAACGCAATCCACCAGGCATCCTTCAACAAGTACCTGCACAACCACAAGATCAAGGACACCTCCGAGCAGCACGTCTGGGCATTCCTGGGCGACGGCGAAATGGACGAGCCCGAGTCGCGTGGTGCACTGCAGCTGGCTGCAAACGAGCACCTGGACAACCTGACCTTCGTCGTCAACTGCAACCTGCAGCGTCTGGACGGCCCCGTTCGCGGTAACGGCAAGATCGTTCAGGAGCTCGAGGCATTCTTCCGCGGCGCAGGCTGGCACGTCATCAAGGTCCTGTGGGGCTCCGACTACGACGAGCTGCTCAAGAAGGACAAGAGCGGCAAGCTCATCCAGCTGATGAACGAGACCCTCGACGGTGACTACCAGACCTTCCGCGGCGAAGACGGCGGCTACATCCGCGAGCACTTCTTCGGCAAGTACCCCGAGACCAAGGAACTGGTTGCAGACCTGACCGACGAGCAGATCTTCAACCTGCGCCTGGGTGGCCACGACGACAAGAAGCTCTACGCAGCCTTCAAGGAAGCTATGGAGACCAAGGGCAAGCCCACCGTCATCCTGGCACAGTCCATTAAGGGTGCGGAGCTCGGCCCCTACTTCGAGGCACGTAACTCCACCCACCAGATCAAGAAGTTCACCATGGAAGCGCTGAAGGGCTTCCGTGACCACCTGAACATCCCCATCTCCGACGAGGAGCTGGAGAAGGATCTGTACAACCCGCCGTACTACCTGCCCGAGGCAAGCCACCCGGCACTGCAGTACATGCAGGCACGCCGTAAGGAACTCGGCGGTTACATCCCCGGCCGCGCAAACGCACAGCCCGAGATCACCCTGCCCGAGTCCAAGGTCTACGCACAGACCAAGAAGGGCTCCGGCAAGCAGACCGCTGCTACCACCATGGCGTTCGTCCGCCTGATGAAGGACCTCATGCGTGTGAAGGGCTTCGGTCACCGTATCGTTCCCATCACCCCCGATGAGGCACGTACCTTCGGTATGGACTCCTTCTTCCCGTCCGCTAAGCTGTACAACCCCAACGGCCAGAACTACGTGCCCGTTGACCACCAGCTCATGCTGACCTACACCGAGTCCCCCGAGGGCCAGATTGTTCACGTGGGTATTAACGAGGCAGGCGCAACCGCAGCGTTCACCGCTATCGGTACCTCCTACGACACCCACGGCGAGCCGATGATCCCGATTTACATCTTCTACTCGATGTTCGGTTTCCAGCGCACCGGCGACGGCTTCTGGGCAGCTTCCGACCAGCTGTGCCGCGGCTTCGTTATCGGTGCAACCGCAGGTCGTACCACCCTGTCCGGTGAGGGTCTGCAGCACGCTGACGGTCACTCCCCGGTCCTGGCGTCCACCAACCCGGCGTTCAAGATCTACGACCCGGCATACGGTTACGAGATTGCGCACATCATGGAGCGCGGTATCGAGCAGATGTACGGCACCAAGGACGAAGACCACAACGTCATGTACTACCTGACCGTGTACAACGAGCCGATTCACCAGCCTGCTGAGCCGGCAAACGTTGACGTTGAGGGCATCATCAAGGGTATCCACAAGATCAGCGAGTCTCCGCTGACCTCCGGCCCCAAGGCACAGCTGCTGGCATCCGGCGTTGCTGTTCCGTGGGCTGAGAAGGCTCAGAAGCTGCTGGCTGAGGACTGGGGCGTCTCCGCAGACGTCTGGTCTGTCACCTCGTGGACTGAGCTGCGCCGCGACGGCATTGCCGCTGAGGAAGAGGCTCTGCTGAACCCGAACCAGCCCGCTCGCGTTCCTTACGTGACCCAGAAGCTGGCAGGCGCTGCTGGCCCGATCATCGCGACCACCGACTTCTCCTCGGAGGTTCCCGACCAGATCCGCCAGTTCGTTCCGAACGACTTCGCAACCCTGGGTGCTGACGGCTTCGGCTTCGCAGACACCCGCCCGGGTGCACGTCGCTTCTTCCACATCGATGCAGAGTCGGTTGTTGTCCGTACCCTGCAGATGCTGGCGAAGCGCGGCGAGGTTGCAGCAGACGTTCCCGCGAAGGCATTCGCTAAGTACGACCTGCTGAACGTGAACGCTAACTCCGAGCTGGAGCAGCACTAAGCATTTAGCGGTAGAACCCCGGTTCTGCGTTAGACGCTAAACGATGCCCCCGGTTGATGATTCATCGACCGGGGGCTTTCGTGTTTTAACTGTGAGGAGGCGCAGGGTACCCAAGCTGCTTCCTGTTGATATTCTCGTTGACTACGCATTTCTTATGTAATAAATCAGACGTGACCGGAGTTTTGGTTGCCGTGTCTACCTAGCCGGTGGTAACCTTTAACTACCCTTAACTATGATATTCACCACAGCATTGGTGGATATTCAGGGTGCCCGGTCAACATTACGGAGGGCACGACTCACTCATCTACGGGCATTTGCCCTCCATAACTCTTAGGGGTTCATGATGAAGCTCTAGAACATCCTCCTAGCAGTAACGACGCTGCAGAAACACCCTTGTGCGTTATCTGCACAGAGCGTCTTGGCCTTTCGCCGCGGGTGCGCTCCCAAGCTAGCAGGTATTCCCCCAATGCCCGAACTCCTGCTTAAGCTTTAGATCAACATAGGGTTCAGCATAGATAACTGATTCCATATGCACCCGTATTACTGGGTACTACATGGTGATTATTGCCAGAGCATAACCCAGCTTTCTTTACTGCCGCATATTCTTTATCCAATTAAGGAGGGAGAATTATGAACCTCAAGAAAATCTTTCAACCCGCAATGGCCATAACATTTGCATTCACGCTAGCCTGCACATCCTGTTCTACAGGCCCGCAACTAGAACGTGATGAAACAGCCCAAGCAACTCTAGACTATAAAAACAACCGAATCATTACTCCACTCGAAGAATACAATGACACTTTCGATGAAAATTCCCAGTATTACAATCAAGCCTTGGAAATTCTCAGGCAGCGCTGTTTCGCAAAACACGGCCAATCCTACGAAATATATATCCCGGATGATGTAGAAGATAGGAAATTCTTTTCGTCCGGTCGCGAGTTTGGCCTCTGGAACCCCGAATACTCCGCCAAATATGGAAACTACAAGCGACCCGGGAATGCACCATCATCCGGGGGCTATGACACAAAAATCATGGAACAGTGCATGCCTGAAATCTTAGCCACGTTGAAAGAGATTGCCGGCATCAGCCTCGAAGAGCAAAGTGGCCTCACAGAAGCCTATCGTCGAATCCACGGCCAATCCTATGCGGCAGCCATGAATCATCCTGAATGGAAAAAATACCGTGAAGCATGGTGGAAATGCCTATCGGATAAAGGTCTAACGCCACGAAAAGGCGACTATGAATGGGGCACACAAGAACTATCAAATGCAACCCGTGCTAGCGGTGACGATAATGCCCCGGCATCGGAAGAAGAAATTCGGCTCAGCGTCATTGAAGCACAATGCAGTAAAGATACAGGAATGGCTCAAGGTCTTGCCAACCTCGTAGCCTCATATCAAAAACCGCTCATTCGAGATAACGAAACAAAACTAGAAGAACAGCGACAGCGGCAATCAGAAGTTAATCTCCGATATAAAGAGTGGGTTCTCAAAAACCAATAAATATAAATGTCCCCGATTGATGATTCATCAATCGGGGACCTTTAATTTATTAACTACTCTACAGATAGAGAGGGCTAATTGGTGAAGTGGCCGGTCACCTCCGCCAAACGCGCCGGATTCACCAAATCAGGGTGCGTACCCTCCAGCAACACCGCACGGAACGACGACGCATGCGCCGCCCAACCTTCCGCATCCAGGTACGGCTGATCCTCATGCGGCACACCCACCAGCAACACATCACCATCAAAGAACGCCTGCTCAGCACCACGCATCAACGCCGCCGAAGCACGCATACTACCCAAGCACACGCCCAGCTTCTCCTCCGGTAGGTAACCCATCGCCGAACCCGCCTTCTGCAAACGCTCCAACGTACCCGGCAAATCAAGCTGCTCATCGGCTGCAGGCTCCGGCAAACCGCCCATACGCAACAGCGCACGGAAGCTCTCCTGCTCATCCGGCGCAGGCACACCCTGCCACTGCTCCGAAGGATACGCATCCAGCAGGATGACGCGCTCAACCAGCGCACCCGCAGCCTGCGCCAGGGCCGCCACCTGCACCGCGGCAGTACCGCCCACAGACCAGCCCATCAACGCAAAACGACGCGGCAACGAACGCTCCGCCAGAGTCTTCTCAATCAGCTTCAGGTAGCCTTCAGCCAACTCCTGCAGGCTCGACGCAAACCCAGCCTGCGGGTCAGAGAACGCCTCAGCCTGCAAAGCATACACACCCTGCTGAGCCGGAAGATGCGAGAGGTACCCCGCATAGCACCAGCCCAAACCACCCGCAGGCGGCAGAATAAACAGCGGCGCAAGCTGATGAGCAGGCTCAGCGGCATCATGCACGGCAGGATGCTCACGTAGCGGCAGAACCGGAGCGAACTCCGCACCCTCGCCGCGCTCGCCCGCAATGGACGCCGCCAAATCCTGCACGGTCGGATGCGCAAAAAGCGCACCGATGCTCACGCGCAGACCCAGTTGCTCCTCAACCGCGGCAATCACCTCAAGAGCCGCCAACGAATGGCCGCCCGAAGCGAAGAAATCCTCGTCCACGCCGAAACGCTCACGACCCAGCACACTGGCAATGATCGAGCACAGCTGCTGCTCCAGCAGACCGTGCGGACCCTCAGCCTCAGAAGTTTGCGGGGTCAGATCGAGGGACGCCAACAGCTTGCGATCCGCCTTGCCGGAGGGGCTCACCGGCAGAGCAGGCAGGGTGTGCCACAGGGTCGGAACCATGTAGTCCGGCAGAACCTGCGCACAATGCTCACGCGCCGCCTCCACCAGCTGCTCGGCACGCTCGGCGGACACGTCACCGACCTCCAGCACCGCCGCCAGGGCAGGCTCACGCAGACCGCGGTACAGCAGAGCCACCGAAGCACTCACGCCCTCAACCGCGGCAAGAGCCATCTCAATATCGCCCAGCTCCAGGCGCTGACCGCGCACCTTAATCTGGTAGTCCGTGCGGCCGCGGTAACCGATAACGGCGCGGCCGTCGGGAAGAATCTCCCAGCACGCCAGGTCGCCCGTACGGTACAGGCGCTGGCTCTCACCGTTCAGCAGCGCGAGCGCACCGGCAGGAGCCTGCTCCACGAAAGCCGCCGCGGTCGCCTGCGGGTTGTTCTTGTAGCCGCGCGCCAGCTGCACGCCCGACAGGTGCAGTTCACCCGTCACGCCCACCGGCACGGGGTGGCCGGTCGGGTCAAGAATCAGGGTGCCGGTGTTCCAGACCGGCTCGCCAATGGGCACGCTCTCGCGCTGCGGGTCGGTGGAGGTTTCCCAGAAGGTCACGTCCACTGCCGCCTCGGTCGGGCCGTACAGGTTCAGCGGGTACACTCCCAGAACCTCGCCCGCGGCCTGCACCTGGTCCTTCTGCAGTGCCTCACCCGAGCAGACCACGTAGCGCAGGGGCTGCTCTCGTTCCCTGCCGAAGCCGGCATCAGCCAGGATGCGGCGCGCCGCCGGCGAAGAGGTCAGCGCCGAAAGCATGGTCGGCACAAAGTGCACCGCCGTGACGGACTGCTCGGCAATCACGCGCGCCAGATATGCGGGATCGCGGTGCCCATCCGGGGCGGCAATGGCCACGGCGGCGCCCTCGGCAAGCGGCCAGTACAGCTCCCACACGTGCACGTCAAAGGAGATGGGGGTCTTGTGCAGAACGCGGTCGCCCTCCCCCACCGGAATCTGGTGCTGCTGCCAGCGCAGGCGGTTATCAATCGCGCGGTGGCTAATGGCAACGCCCTTAGGCCTGCCCGTGGAGCCGGAGGTGAAGAGCACGTAAGCGTCCTCGTCCAGACCGGTTTTCACGCCCGGAAGCTCCTCGGCGGCGGGTGCAGAGGAGGGTGCCGGGGTAGGCTCATTAGTGTTTACCGGCGGCAGGGTCGGCTCAGGCAGGGTCTGCTCAGACAGTACGTGCTGGGGCAGGTTCGCGTGCCGCTGCGGCTCCTGCGGGTTCAGCTCCTGCGCGCTCAGCGGCTGCAGACCGGGGCCGTGCAGCAGCAGGGAACATTCGGCGTCCTCCATCATCACACCCACACGCTCGGCGGGCAGATCCGGAAGCACCGGCACGTAGGTGGCGCCCGCGTACAGCAGGGCGTACAGCGCCACATACTGCTCCACGCCGCGGTGCACACGCAGACCCACCGCATCGGCGGGGCGAACGCCCCAGTCCAGTAGCTGCGCGGCAAGCGCACGGGCGCGCTCATCCAGTTCGGCGTAGGTGAGGGCGCGGTCAAAAGCGTAGGCGCGCTCCGACTCGGGGGTGAGCACCTCACCGCGCGCGGGGGCAGAATCCAGCACCGCGAGCGCCTGCGGATGCGCCGCCACCGCATCACGGAAGCGGCCCAGCAGGGTCTTGTACTCCAGCGGATGCTCGGTCAGCGCCGGGGCGGTCAGCTCGCGCAGGGTCGCAAGCTCCGCCTCGGTCGCCAAACCCAGGTTGTTCAGGGAGGCGCCCTCGCGCTGAGCCTCCGCGGCGTAGGCGGGCAGCCACTCGCTCAGGCGGGCGGCGTGGCGTTCCAGCTCCTTGGCGGTGTAGAGCGCCGGGTTCATGTCAATCTCGCAGGAGATGCTGTTGCCGCGGCCGGGCATGCCGCGCAGGGTGAAGGTCGCGTCAGCAACGGGACCGGCAGAGATATTGTGGATGCGCGCGGTCGGTACCGCGGATCCGGACTCGTCCTTGGAGGGTGCCGCCAGCGGCAGCACCGCGTCAAAGGGCACCACGTTAATCTGCGCGCCAAACAGCCTGGACTGGGCGTTACGCGCGGTACGCTCCAAATCTTCCTGACGAGCCAGCGGATGCTCAGCATTGCGGGCGTACTGCTCCTTCACCGAGTGCAGGGAGTCCGCGATGGGACCGGTCGCCGCAACCTGCACCGGCAGAACATTCACTGCGGTACAGCCGGTCTGCGCGCTCGCCGCGCCCAGGGCGCGGGTCGCCTCCGGCAGGGTGCGGGCGAACATGCGGTTCATCTGCGGCACGCCGAACGAAGCCTGCGGGTAGCCGCCCACACGCGCCAGGTACGAGCCCACGGCGGCGGTCGCCAGCACCGGCCAGGAGACGGCGTGTTGCTTTGCCGCATCCAGCAGAGCCTGCTGGGTGGGCACGTCAATGCTGAATGCCAGGCGTACAGACCGCGCCGACGGGGAGGCGGTACGACCCGCCAGGGAGGTGTCTTCCTGTTCCAGGGCGCCGCTCGCCTCCCAGAAGGCGACGTCTTCGTTACGGGCGGTGGAGGCGGCATCGTCGGCGTCGAGCAGCTGCTGCAGGCTCATGCGGCGGGTTGCCGGGACCGGCTGACCGGCGGACAGGGCGCGGTATATCGCCGCCACGCGGGAGAGGCCGTTGAACGCGGCGAAACCGTCGGCAACCACGTGGGAGAAGGAGTGGTAAACCCAGAGGAACCCGCCGTAACGCACCGCTGCACTGCGCATGGTCACGCCCTCATCGGTGGTGAGGGGCTGGGCGAGCAGGCGCTGCGCCCAGGCGCGCACCGGCGCGGGCAGACCAGAGTCAGACAGCACAGATTCGGGCAGGGATGAACCGGGCAGGTCAGAGGCGTTCTCCTCCCCCGCCTCCGCGGTGTCGCTCAGATCCCCTTCATCTACGAGCAGGTCAATGCCCGCAAGGAATGTCTCAAGCGGCAGAATCTGCTGGGAGGCGGCACCATCGGCAATGCGGGTGCGCACGCGGAAGCCCTCGTTCTCGCGGTAGAGCTGCACCAGCGCCTCACGCAGCAGGGCGAGGTCGGTGTCCGCGGGGCATTGCAGAACCTCCGCGGTGTTGTAGCAGGGGTTCGACGGGTCAATCGCGGCAGCAAAGTAGATGCCGCGCGCGTTCGTGGTCAGCGGTAGCCAGGGACTGTCAGCGCTGTGCGATGCGGGGTCAGTCGCGGCGGTGCGAAGGTCGGAAGCAGTCCCGAAGCTAGCGGGTGCGATAGTATCAGCTACGCCCATGGTGGCCTCTCAAAGGTCTGGAGTAAGGGTCTGGATTAGGGATGATATGCGGTGTGTGAAAGGTAGGCTACCGCCCCGCTGTTTCGCGCTGACTAGGGTAAACCGACAGTGGCAACCCCAGCCACGCCTCCGGCATGAACGCAGCCAAGAACTCCGCCACAAAATACGGGGCGAGACGGCACAGATCAAGCGGGGCGAGCGAGGCGAGTAGCAAACACCCCGGGCACCCGTCTGCATGCGCGGCAGGCGGGCACTCGGGGTGCGGTAACGCTTAGCCCAGGCGGGAGGCGATGAACTCCACGGTCGGGTTCTCCACCAGCTCGGTAAACTCAATCACGGCGCCTTCGGCGGCAAGGTCGTCGAGCAGGGCGAAGGAACCCATCGAGTCCAGGCCCAGCGAGAACAGGTCGGTGGTCGGCTCGTCAAAAGCGGTCTGCAGGGAGTCGGTCTCGACGATGTACTTCTCCATGATGGGGCGCAGGGTCTCAAGTGCGGACATTTTTCTCCTCAAGTAGGGGTAGGAATACGGGCTTAAGGTTTAGCAGAAAAGGGTTTAGCCGAAAATTTCGGCAAGCTTAGCGCGCAGTTCGCGGCGAGAAATCTTACCCACGTTCGTGGTGGGCAGCTCCTGCAGAACCTGCACGCGCTCCGGGATCTTGAAGTCGGCGAGCTTCTTCGAGGTGAAGAACTCGTGCATCGTGCGGCGCGGGTTTTCGCCCAGGTCAGCGCCTTCCTGCGGCACAATGACCAGGCCCACGCGCTCGCCCACGGTCTCATCCGGGATGCCCAGAACCACGGCGTCAAAAACGTCGGGGTGGGTCAGCGCCAGCTCTTCAATTTCGTCCACGGCAATCTTCTCGCCGTTGCGGTTGATCTGGTCCTTCGCGCGGCCGGTCACCTCAAGGTACTTGCCGGCGACCAGGCGCACAATGTCGCCGGTGCGGTAGAAACCGTCCTCGGTGAAGCCGTAGCGGTTCGCGTTCTCCTCCAGGTAGTAGCCGCGAATCGTGTACGGGCCGCGAGTGAGCAGGTGGCCGCTCTCGCCGCGCTTAACCGGCTGATCCTGATCATCAACAATCAGAATTTCATCGTCGGGGCTAATCGGGTAGCCCTGAGTCCTCAGACGCATCTCAATCGGGTCGTTCGAACGGGTGTAGTTCACCAGGCCCTCAGCCATGCCGAACACCTGCTGAACGGTGCAGCCGAGCACGGACTCGATCTTGCCTGCAACCGCCGGAGCCAGCTTCGAGCCGCCCACCTGCAGGGTCTGCAGGGAGGGCAGGGACACATCGCGCTTCTCTGCGGAGGCGACCCACGCCTGAGCCAGCGGCGGCACCAGCGCGGAGGTGGTCACACCCTCCATCTCAATGAGATGGAACGCAGTCTGCGGGGACGGGTCCGCCGCAAACACCAGCTTGCCGGAGACGCACATGACGCCCAGGATGCCGGGCGAGCTCATCGTGAAGTTGTGCGCGGCGGGCAGCACCACGAGCATGGTCGTGTTGTTGTTCAGCTTACAGATATCGACCGAGCCTCGCACCGAGTACAGGTAGGCGGCGTGGGTGCGAGGAATCAGCTTCGAAATGCCGGTCGTACCGCCGGAAAGCTGCAGGAACGCCACCTGCTCGCTCGCGCGCTGGTTCTCGGTGTTCTGAACGACGCCGGGCACGAACTCTTCAGCGAGCTCCTCGTCGGTCAGCGGGGTCAGCGGCTCGGCAACGTCAATAGCGACCGGCGGCTCCAGGGAGTTCTTGCGCAGTTCGGCGGCAACGTCCTCGTGCAGGGCGGCGAAATCCGCGCCGGGGGTCAGCGAAGAGAACACGTGCGCCGCCGCGTCGGTACGGGTCGCAAAGTGCACGAGCTCGGTGGTGCGGTGCTGCGGCAGGCAGAACACCGGCAGAGCTGCCGCCCAGAAAATACCGAGCAGGTACACCAGGTACTCGGCGGTGTTACCCAGCTGTAGCAGCACGCGGTCACCGGGCTGCACGCCAGCCTGAATGAGGCGCGCCGCAGCGGCACGACCTGCCGCCTCCAGCTCACCGTAGGAGAGGCGAATCTGCTGGGGCTTGCCGTCCTCATCGAGCTGCGCGTGCGAAATCGCCACGAGCGCCGGGAAGTGCGGCTTCGCGCGGCAGGCATCCAGCAGGAACTCGGGGATGGTCTGGTCGATCCAGTAGCCGGCTTCGCGGTACTTCGCGGCAAAAGACTCGGGGATGAGCGGTGTGGGGGCCAGGGGGCTACGTTCTACGGTCATCTTCTCTCGATTTCTGTGTCGTTTGCGGTTTCTATAGCGCTCACGTGCTGCGTGCGTTCGCAGCGTGATGCCATCTCGTCAATGAGGGCGGGTGCACAACCTACGCCGGGTACCTTTCGGTACCCCTCGCGGCGCGGTAGTGTTGCACTCTTCTTAGGCTGTACTTCTCTAGGATACGGGCGCGGCGGTGTTTACCCTAACGGGAACCCCGCACGCCCACCATACGGGGTGTGCTCTACCCGGGCGGAGCCCTAGGCTACCTCTCGCTGGTCCTCTTCAGAGCCTGGCTCAGTGCGTTCAGCCTCCCGGCGGGCAGCAATAATACGTTCCAGGGCCGGAACAATCGCACCGCGCCAGCACGCATAATCGTGACCACCGTTGAAGGTCGTGCAGTGTGCCCTCTCCAGGCCCAGCTTTTCCAGACGCGCTTTCAGCTCGCGGTGATGAGGAACCAAAACCCACTCCTGCTCCCCCACCTCAATCTCAAGGTACAGGTGGCGCAGACGATCAATCTCGCCCGCCGCCTCCAGCTCGTCCAGGCGGTCCATGACCTGCGGCTGCCACAGCGACGAAGACTGCGCGATTGCGCCGCCAAACGCCTCCGGACGGCTCAACACCGCCAGCAGGGAGGACAGGCCGCCCAGGGACTGACCGTTAATCACAATGTTCTGCGGGTCGGTCTTAATGCCGTACACCGCCTCCAAGTGCGGGAACGCAATCTCCACCAGGTAGTCGGCAATCGGGTTGTCACCGTTCAGTTCCTTCCAACGGTTCTCACGGCCGCCAGAGTGCAGGAAGAACACGTGCATCGCCGGAATACGGCCCGCCTCATGGGCGCGATTGAGGGTCTGCTCCATGCCCTGGCTGAACCACATCTCACCGTCGAATTGGATGAACAGCGGCGCATCCGGGGCGGGATCCCCCACCCGACCGAGCACATACTGGTGGCCGTCAGAGGTCTGCATCCACTCGGGGGCGGGCAGCGCGTCAATCTCTTCCTGAGTCAGGATGAACTCCTGCACCGGCGCGTGCTCAAGCTGCACCACACCCATGCAACGACCGATACGGTTGCACACGGTCTCGGGGTTCAGCGGGTCACCCTCGCCGGAGTCCAGGGCGGCGCGCAGGCGCACCTGGTCGTCATCGCCCAGCCAGGCGGGGCGCTCGCCGGGCAGCGTCGGCAAGAAGTTGTAGGAGGCACGCCAGGTGGTTGCCATCTGCATGCTCAGCTGCCACCATCCGGTGCCCTCGATGCGGGTCATGAGGGAACGGTCAAGGTTCTTCTCATCGGTCAGGCGGTTGATGAACATGAGCACCTGCTCCGCCTGCTCGTTGTAGTACAGGAAGGTGACGATGCGCTCGTTCTCACTGATGGTGCCGTCGTCAAGATGCACCGGCTCGATAATGGGGGTGCCTTCGGAGACGGCCTCAACGATGCGGGCGTTCAGCTCTTCGGGGCTGACCGCCTCGGCAATGAGAGCGCTGATGAGGGGACTGTCCACGCGCGGTGCCGGTACAGGGCGCGGGATCTTGGGAGGGCTCGGGCGCACAGCCGGCGCAACGGTACGCGGTTGCGCAGAAGCAGCCTGTGCAGAAGTGCTCTGCGCGGGAACGGTCGCGGTGGGTTCGTGCTCGCCCAACGGTTCCTCCTTGGTCTGTGGAAACACTCAATCGGTGAGAATCGGTGAGGAGGCGCATTATCGTTAGTTAGCCTCCACTACCTCACTCTATGGTATCCCTTACCCAAACTCCAGCCAAAGGGAAAAATGAAAGAACCAAAAAATGACAAGAATGACAGCCAGCACACGCTCCTCAAATCCAAACACGAAGCCGCCACCCTCACCCCTCCAGACCAGCCCCCAAGCCAGCTCAGAAGTTAAAAGAGATGAGACACCGAGACCATGCATCAAACCTTCAAAAGAGGAAGGTCTCATGCGGCAGTCTCGGTGCCTCATCTACGGGTTCCCAAAATGGAACCTACCCAGTGCTCGGATCCGTTCATGCGTCAAAGACGGGCGAGCACCGGGTAGGCGCCCTACGCGCAGGGGATCCTGGGTCCCTCAGATCCTAACGTTCGCTGCTTGGCGCAATGCCGAGCTTTTCCACCCGTACTGAGACGGTTGGCGCAAACTCCCACGCGGCTTAGGGGCGAAAACTACTCGCTTTCGCGGGCCGCCGAAATAGCGTCAGCGGCAATATGAATTGTTTGGTTTTCCTTCGGAATAACCAAAGGGGTACCGGTGCACGGATCAGGAATAATGACCGATTGCAGGTCAAAAACTTCCTGAATAAGTTCCGGTGTAATTATTGCACGCGGATCACCCTGAGCGATAATCCGACCCTGCTTCATTAACACAACATGAGTAGCATACCTGAAAGCAAGGTTCAGGTCATGCAACACCACGGCCACAGTCCGGCCTTCGGAATGCAATTTCTTCGTCAGGTTCAGCACCTCAATCTGGTGCGTGATATCCAGGTAGGTGGTCGGCTCATCCAGCAGAATCAGCGGGGTCTGCTGCGCCAGGGTCATGGCAATCCACACACGCTGACGCTGACCGCCCGAAAGCGCCTCAATGGGACGCTCCGCAAGCTCCAGCACGTTCGCCGCCTGCATCGCCTCCACGCAGGCTCGCTCGTCCTCATCGGACCAGGAACGCAGCAGCGACTGGTGCGGGTAGCGGCCGCGCGCCACCACATCCGCCACGGTCACGCCGCTCGGCGCCTCCGGGGTCTGCGGCAGCATCGCCAGAATCTTAGCGATGGCGCGGGACTTCATCTGCGGCAGCGGGGTGCCGTCCAGGCGAACCTCACCCTCCTTGAGCGGGTTCACGCGAGCAAGAGCCTTCAAGGTGGTCGACTTGCCGCAAGCGTTCGGGCCCAGGATGACGGTCAGCTCCCCCTCCGGCACCTGAAAATCTACCCCGTTGAGCACCGTATGCTCACCGTAGGCAACCACCATGTTCTCGCCTTCAAGGCGGGTCGTCACACTAGTGTTCACTAGCTCTTCTTCCTTTCGAGGTAAATCAGGTAAATCAGGTACAGGCCACCAATCGCACCGGTCACCACACCCACCTGAATGATGCGTCCGGGAACAGCGAAACGGCCAATCAGGTCGGAGCCGAGCACCATGAGCGCGCCCATGAGTGCCGCGGAGGTGAAGCCCACCCCGCCACTGCGGGCGAGAGTCTTCGCGATGTGCGGTGCCGCCAGGGCGACGAAGGCAATCGGGCCGGTCGTCGCGGTCGCCAGCGAAACCAGAAGCACACCGATGAACAGAGCCGCCACACGGTACGCGTTCACGCTCACGCCCAAACCGGATGCCACCTGGTCACCAAAACGAATCGCGCCCAGCGGGCGGACCAGCATCAGCAGCAGCGGAGTCACCACGAGCAGCAGACCCAGCAGCGCGTAGGTGCGCTCCCAGGTGATGTCATTGAGCGAACCGGCAAGCCAGGACGCCGCGGTCTGCGCCTGAGTCAGCGAAGCACGCACCACCAGCAGCGAATTAAACGCCGCCAGGGTCGAACCCACGCCAATACCGACCAGCACCAGACGGAAACCGTGCAGACCCGTGCGGCGCGTCAACAACCACACCAGCACCGAGGTCGCCAAGCCACCAACCACAGCGCCCAGAGCAACCTCAACGGGGCCGGAATTGAACACAATAATCTGCAACAGCGCACCGGTCGCGGCACCATTCGTGAAACCGATAATATCCGGCGACCCCAGGGCATTACCCGAAATCACCTGGAAAATCGCACCCGACAGACCAAGTGCCGCACCCACCAGAAGCGCCGCCACAATACGCGCCGCACGCTGCTGAGCGAAAGCCACCGTAATCTGCTTGCCCTCACCCAGTAGCGCCGGGATCACCTTATCCGAGGCGATATTGTAGTCACCCTGCAACATGCCCCAAAACGCCAGCGCCGCAATCAGCACCACCAACGCCACATTCAGAATCAGTACGCGCCACGGCACCTGGGCACTCACAGGACCGCGCACAGTCAGCACCGGGCGGCCGCCCAAATCGCGGCCACGACGACGCGCCGAACGATTAGCGGGGGTGGTGGCGGTCGCCATCGAAAGAGCGGAAGAATTCGACATTAGAGAGCCTCCACCTTACGACGAGTCATCAAGAACAAGAACACCGGGGCACCGGCAAGAGTCGCCACGATACCCACCTGAGTCTCCTGCGGAGCCACCAGCACACGCGCCAACACGTCAGCACACAGCAGCCACACCGGACCCACCAGCGCCGAACCATAATTCACCCAGCGCACATCATTACCGAGTAGGGCACGCACCACAAACGGCACCGCCAAACCCACAAAACCAATCGGACCCACCGCAGCAGTCGCAGCACCGGCAAGCACCGTCACCGCCAGCAACGTCAAATTCTGGGTCGTGCGAACACTCACGCCGAGGCTGGTCGCCGCCTCCTCGCCCATACTCAGAGCATTAATCGCAGGAGCCACAAAGAACGCCACCAGCACACCCAGCACAATCACCGGACCCACCGTCGAAGCGATATCCATACCGCGGCCCTCCAGCGAACCGGCAACCCACACACGGAACTCGTTATACGCATCCTGATCAGCCAAAATCAAGCCCTGAGCAATCGCCGACAGTGCAGCAGAAATCGCCACACCCGCCAACGCAAGCTTCACAATCGACCCGTCACGACCACGACCCAGCGTATACACCAGCACCGCAGCCAACGCGCCACCAATCGTCGCAGCAATCATGTACTGCCAAATACCCATCACACCAAAAAGCACCACGGAGCCAATCACAGCCACCGCAGCACCGGCATTCACACCCATCAGACCGGGCTCAGCCAACGGGTTACGGGTCAACGACTGCATCAACGAACCGGCAACCGCCAACGCGGCACCCGCCGCAAGACCCACCAGGGTACGCGGAATACGCTGCTCCATCACAATCGTCTGCGCCTGCTCAGAAGCAGTGCCATTGAAAACAGCCAGAACCTGATCCGGCGGAAGATTATTCGATCCGAACAGCAAAGAAGCAGCCACAGCCCCCACCAAAAGCACCGCAAACAAGAACAGAAAAGCCAGGCGCTTACCCAACTTCTGCCCCTGAATCACAGAACCCTGACGGGACGTACTCTCCTGCTGAACATCTCGGGACAATGAGCTCGTGCGGGCCACTATGCTCCTTATGCTCGATACAAGAAAACAGGGAGGCACACCCGGCACCCCACAGGAGGGGCACCCGGCACACCGGTAAATAACGAGAGAAACGCCGGAGCGGGCGAGGTACTCCCCCACCCGCATCCGACGTTATGTCTTAGCGCTTGCGGGTCAGCAGCAGCGCAGCGGCAGCCACCACGCTCACGCCCAGAACCACCACGCCAATCCACGGGAAGGCAGCACCGTAGGTCACAGTCTGCACGGTGGATGCGGTGTTAGCCGCGCCCGAAGCCGAAGCGCTCGGGCTCGACGCAGTACCGCGCGCAACAGTCGAAGAGGACGCGCTCGCCTTCTTCTGGGCATTTGCAGACGCCGAAGCAGCGGGAGCGGCGGAAGAACCGGAGGAAGCGGAGGTACCGGAAGAGTCAGATTCCGCGTTCAGGCGGTCGTACTCCTCCTTGGTGATGGTGTTGCCGTCAGCGTCGGTGTAGACGGTCTCAGCCTCAGCCGCGCCGCCTGCAGAACCATTCGAGGAACCGTTCGAGCCACCGTTGGACGAGGACTCGTTGGAATCGTTAGAGCCCTGAGCCTCATCTGCAGAGTCGGAGCTATTAGAGTTCGAGCCGCCATTCGAGGAACCACCGTTGCTCTTCGAGCTGGACGAGCCACGGTTCGAGGAAGAACCCGAAGAGTTCGAGGAGGAATTATCCGAACCGCCTTCGCCCACCACGGTGAACTCGGGGCTGCGGTTAGTGTACGCCTCGGTACCCAGGTACTTGCCGTCCTTGTCACGCTTCTCGCCGGTCGCAAGGAAACGCAGGGTGTGGGTGCCAGCGCCTACATCCGGCAGAACGAAGGAACCGGAGACGTTGCCGTTGCTATCGGTCTTCTGCTGGTGCACCACGCAAGCGCCCTGAGCAGCATCGGAGGGGCACAGGTCGCCGTCGTCCACCTTCACGGACACCACGGTGTTCGCGGGGAAGCCGCTCACGCTAAAGGAAATCACGCCGTGCTCGCTCACCGAGGAGGAAACGGTCGAGGAGGTGCCGGGGGTAGATGCCTTCGCACCGCCCGGAGGCAGAGCGGATGCGGTGCCAACGCCCAAGCCCAGCGCCAGGGTTGCTGCGGCGCAGGCGGTCAGCGCCTTAGAGGTCAGGGATGCCTTCGGGGATCCCGAAAAAGGTGCACGCATGGTGGTCCTTTCAAAATTACCGGGGTCAAAGCTGAACGCTACCGAGTTCTTGCCAGTGCAGTTCAGTAGGTCGGTGCAGTTCAGTAGGTTGCGACCCGAGTGGTTAGTGGGGCACCCGGTCCACGCCCCTGTTCAAGGGTGCAAGGTCAAGAGTGCGGGGCGTGAGCCGGTGCCGATATGAATGTGTGGTCAGAGCTTACTTCTTGAGAGAGCTTACTTCTTGGAGGTGCGCAACAGCAGAGCCGCAGCCAAAACCACCAGGCCAGCCGCCGATAGCAGCAGGTTATTGGCGTTGTTGACCAGCCACTTGGTCAGACCGGTCAGCTCGGTACCCTCAATGACCGGGCCCTGCGCCTTGGTGCCTGCGGCGGAGCTCTGCGAGCCCTGGGCGTTCTGCGAGTTCTGCGAACCAGCGGCTGCCTTCACAGCCTTCTTTGCGTTAGCTTCGGTCTTCTGCACGGTGGCTGCCAGGTTCTTCTGCGCGCCCTGAACCTTCGCCTTAGCCTGCACGCGGTTCACAACCGGAGCGGTGCTCTGCGACAGTGCGGCGAGGGATGCATCCACGTCGGTAGCGCGGGTGCTGATGCGGCCACCCGCGTTACGCATGGGCACAGGTGCCGTGGAGGTTGCGGTTGCGGGGTTCTCGTTCAGCTCTTCAACCAGCTGGTCGGAGGCGTCCTGCTCATCGCGGGAAACTTCCTGACGAGGGGTAACAGCACGTTCCACGGTCATGTCTGCGAAACCGAGCACCGCATTTTCAGCACCCTGGTTGCCGTTGTGCACGACCACACGGTAGGTGGCGGCGGGCATACTCACGCTGGTTTCATAGCTGAAGCTGCGGTTACCGTCCAGGCGCTTCCAGCCGGAGCCGTAGAGGGTCTGCGGGGAGTTGCCGAGGTAGGTCGCGGCGTACACCCAGGTGCCCGGTTCAGCGTTCGGCACGGTCACGGTCACGGTGGAGCCGTTACGGCTCACCTGCACACCATGGCCGTCGGTCAGATCGGAGGCGTTGACCGGCTCGGGTGCGTCACCGGGGGCGTACTCACCGATGGTGAAGGTCGTGTTGATGCCGCCCTGACTGTTGGCGCCGCCGTAGGTGCCGGATCGATCGCCCTCACGCAGGCTACCGGTCAGCAGTCGCAGAGTGTGCTCACCGGAGGCGTACTTGGCGGCGTCTTCATCATTCTTGAAGGCTGCATTGTCGCGGGTGGGCAGGTCAATCCAGGTGTCGATATGGCCGTTTTCATCGGGGGTGATGACAGCCCAGATGGTGCGGTTATCGTTGACCGCGGTGGCGTCGTTACGGGATACCTTGCCGTCGTCAATCTTCAAGCCAATAACGGATGCTTTCTTATCCTCAGGGTTGCACCAGCCGTCACCGGTCAGGTGCAGCTTGCCGCCCTGAACCGCCTTGGGGTTCTCGATGGTCAGGCGCGGGGTGAAGGAGTCGCCAGCGGGGGCGCAGGTTTTCGAGTCTTCGCTGGGTGCAGGGGTAGGGTCTGCGGTTGCGCTCGGCTCGGGGGTGGGCTCAGCGGTGGGCTCCGCAGTAGCACTGGGCTCAGCGGTAGGTTCAGCAGTCGCAGAAGGCTCGGCAGTTGCACTGGGCGCGGCAGTCGCAGAAGGCTCTGCAGTTGCACTGGGCTCTGCGGTCGGTGCGGGGCTCGGAGCCGGGTCGCTCAGGGTAATATTCTGCGCCACAGATGCACGACGGTCGTAGGTGTTACCGTCCGCATCCACACCGCCCAGGGAACCGGAAAGCACCTGGATACGGTGGCTGGTACCCTCCACGGTCCAGCCCTTGCTCTTCAGCTGCTCAGCGGTCAGACCGGTGTTTTCGGGGGTCGGCAGGGATACCTCAACCTCGAAGGTGCCGTCCTCTTTAGCGGTTCCCATGAAGTTTGCGGGCGAGTTGCCGCCCTCATTGGTGAGCGGGTTACGTGCCTGGTGAGCCTCATCCGGCAGGGCGTCGAGGAACTTCACGGCAAACACTGCGCCGCGACCGGGAGCGGTGCTGGTGAAGCCGGTTCCGCGCAACACGAGCTTACCTTCGCGCCACTTCTCGGTGGAGATGGTCACGGTAGCCTTATCCGCCTGCTGGGTTGCGGCGGGGGCGTCCGCGTAAGCGATGGTGGTACCGGTCAGAGCGGCTCCCGGGGTGATGAGCGCGCCAGCGAGAGCCACGACGGCACCGTAGCGGGCTGCGGTGCGTGCGGGTCGAGTTTCGGTCATTGTGGTCCTTGAGGATGGTGTGGTGGGTCGTGCATCCCCTTCCCGCCGCGGGTCTAGGGTGCGGCGGGAAGGGGGTTCAGAAAGCTTCAGCGGGTGATTGCTTCACGAGGTGTTTAGAACAGAGTGTTCAGAACAGGGCGTTTAGAGCGGAAGCGCCTTCTTGACGTCTTCAACAATGCCTTCGAGCAGCAGCGGGCCGCCGGTGGAGGTCCACTTGGAGCCGTCCACGAGAATCACGTGGTCGTCCTTGACTGCCTTCAGGTTGGTGAAGCCGGAGGTTTCCTTCGCCTTGTTCAGTGCTTCTTCGGCGCCCTGCAGGCCTGCGGAGCCCTGCGCGTTCGGGTTCTGCTGGCTTGCGCCGCCGAGGGTGCCCAGGAACATGTAGTCCGCGTCGATGCTTGCCAGGTTCTCCAGGGAGACGGGCTCGGAGTGGCCCTGGCCGTTGCGGTCCTGTGCCTCGGGGCGCTTGAGGCCCAGGTCGTTGAGCACCTGACCGGCGGGCAGTTCCTTGAGAATCAGGGCGGGGCCGTTGCCTGCCCAGCGGACGATGGAGAAGGTCTTGTCGCCGTACTTGGGGGCGAGCTGCTCCTTCAGCGCTGCGGCGCTTGCCTCGTATGCCTTGATGACTTCTTCACCCTTGTCAACCATGTTCATGGCGTTGGCGACGTTGCGGAAGTTGATGCGCCAGTCGCCGCCCGCGTAGCCGCAGTAGACCACGGGGGCGATCTTCTTGAGGGTTTCGAAGGCGTCGGAGCGCTTGTCCACGCCTGTGGAGTCGACGAGGATCAGGTCGGGGTCAAGGTTGCCGATCTGCTCGTAGTTGACCTGGGCGACGGTGCCGATGATCTTTACGTCCTTGGCGCGGTCGGCGAGGTAGTTGGGTACGCCGGACTGGCCGCGGCCGGAGACGGAACCGACGGGGGTCACGCCGAGGGCGAGCAGGCCGTCAAGGGTGGGTTCGGAGAGGACGATAACCTTCTGCGGGTTGGCGGGAACTTCTACATTCTCGTCATCGATATCCTTGATGGTGCGGGTGCCGCTGTTACCGCCGGAGGTGGAACCGCCGGAAGTGGTGGTCGTGGTGGTCTCGCTGCTGCATGCCGCGAGGGCGAGAGCAGCCGATGAGGCGAGCGCCAGGCCGAAGAAGGCGCGGCGGTTAACGCCCGGTGCGCCCTGGTTTTCGGTGTCGGTCAGCTCGGTTCGATTGAAAGACATAGTTCCCCCTAGATATGACTAAACTATACCTAACCTTACAGATATCTGAGTGTTACATCAAGACGCGTTCTATTTGTCTTCTCAGACCGTCAGGATGCCCGGTTTTGCCGCGGAATTCCGCGGGTAATATATTTCACTCTTTGTCACAGTCTTGCTGACACTATGTCTTTTAAATGGGTGACCCTCCCCACCAGTTTTTGCTATAAGTCTGCGGCGGTTGAGAAGCGTTGAGAAAGCAGAACACGCAAAACGCCCCGCCGCGAAAAACCGCGACGGGGCGCTCTTCACAACGGGTCGTTGAGGCTTTATAGATGCCGGGCACCATTACTGCCCAGCACCATTATTGGCGGGCACCATTACTGCCCAGTACAGTTACCGGCGTGCACCGCTAGTGGCGACAACCACAACCGGTGCCGGAACGCTTGACCGATGCAGCCGCCGCGCGCAGGGAGGCGATGGCCGCCTCCGGGCCGCCGAGTGCCTCATCCACGCCGTAGACCGAGCTACCGGCAACGAAGCAGGTTGCGCCCGCCTCCGCCGCACGCAGGATGGTCTCTTCGGTGATGCCGCCGTCCACCTGCACGGTCACCGGCAGGTTCGCGCCCTCAATCGCCTTGGCGGCGCGGGCAATCTTCGGCAGGGTCACATCCAGGAACGCCTGGCCGCCAAAGCCCGGTTCCACGGTCATAATCAGCAGCATATCCAGTTCACTGAGCATGTCCAGGTAGGGTTCCACGGCGGTTGCCGGGCGCAACGCCATACCCGCCTTCGCGCCCTCAGCACGCAGGGTGCGCGCCAGCTTGATGGGGGCAATAGCCGCCTCCGCGTGGAAGGTCACCGATTCGCAGCCCATGCTGGCATATTCGGGTGCCCAGCGGTCGGCGTCCTCAATCATCAGGTGTACATCGAACGGCACCGGCGAGATTTCACGCAGACGCTTGACCACGGGCGGGCCCCAGGTGAGGTTGGGGACGAAGTGGTTGTCCATCACGTCAATATGCGCGGCGTCTGCGGTGGAAATGCGCTCCAGCTCGCGCTGCAGGTTCGCGAAATCCGCCGAGAGAATCGACGGGTTAATGGCAATACCCATGGGGTTCCTTTCAAATCCGTGCCGTATGGCGAATGGTGCTAGGCGGTGAAGCGGCTAGTTCTTACGCAGCAGGGCGAGGAACATTGCGTCGGTTCCGTGCACGTGCGGCCACAGCTGTGCGGTGGTCGGGTTTTCCGAAGCCTTCACGACCGGGGCGCCCTTCTTGACCTTGATTTCGGGGGTGTGGCCGGGGTCCTTCTCCCCCGCCAGCACGCTCACGGGTTCGCCGTTCGCGCCTTCGGTGTGCAGGGCGACTTCGCGCAGTGCGGCGGCGGAGTCGAGCAGGCTGACCGCGCCGCTTTCGAGCACCTCAGCCACGATGTTCTGGGTTTCTGCTGCGTGCGGGGAGCAGGTCACGTAGGCGATGACGCCGCCGGGTCGGGTCGCCTCAATGGCTGCGTCCAGGAGCTGACGCTGCAGGGGCAGCAGCTCTGCAATATCGCGCGGGGACTTGCGCCAACGCGCCTCGGGGCGGCGGCGCAGGGCACCCAGACCGGAGCAGGGCACATCCACCATGACGCGGTCAAACAGCTGACCGGGTTCAATAGAGCCGGGCAGGTTGGAGGCGTTCTTGCGCAGGGTCTCGCGGATCTGGCGGCCGTCGCCGGTGAGTACCGTGTAGCTGTCCTCGGGCAGGGGGCGCATGGAGGATTCCACGAGCTGGGCGCGGTGCGGTGCCGCCTCGTTGGCGACCAGGGATGCGCCGCGCTGAATACCGAGCGCGCCGAGCAACGCCGCCTTACCGCCGGGGCCTGCGCACAGGTCGAGCCATGCGGTGTCGGTGCCGTCCAGGGGGGCTGCGGCGAGCGCGCGTGCCACCAGCTGAGAGCCGGCATCCTGCGCGCGGACGGTGCCTTCACGTACGGATTCCAGGCGCGCCAAGTCGCCGGAGGCGTACAGCGCCGAACCTTCAACCAGTTCACCGTCGACGGCGCCCTGTTCGCGTGCCTCGTCGAGGCTACCCAGGCCGGGCAGCGCAACCAGGTTCACCACGGGGGCGAGGTTGTCCGCTTCGAGCAGCTGCTCAATTTCGGAGGCGGGGCGACCGTGCGCAACGAGTGCCTGACGCATGGAACGCACAATCCAGCCGGGGTGCGAGGCGAGCAGCGCCATGCGCTCGGTGTCGTCCTTCGCGTCCTCGATGATGAGTTCGTACCACTCTTCGGGGGTGCGCTCGGAGACGCGGCGCAGCACCGCGTTAATAAAGCTTGCCGGGCCGGCGCCAATCTTTTCGCGTGCCAGGGACACGCTCTGGTTCAGTGCCGCGTGGGCGGGAACGCGCATGTTCAGCAGCTGGTGCACGCCCATGCGCAGCACGATGAGGGTGGTGGTGCCGACCTTCTCGAGGGGGCGGTCTACGCAGCGGCTGAGGATTGCGTCGTAGGTACCCTGGTGGCGCAGCGTGCCGTAGGTCAGCTCGGTTGCAAAGCCTGCGTCGCGGTGGTCGAGGCGGTGGCTACGAATCGCCTTGGGCAGCACGAGGTTCGCGTAGGCGTCAGATTCCGCCACGGAGCGCAGTACGTCGAAGACGGTTGCGCGTGCGGTGTCTGCGGTACGCGAGCGTGCGGAGGGTGCCGCCGCGGAGAATTCGCGGGCGGACATGGATCGGCGGTTGCGTTCGTGGCCACTCTTATTGCGCTGGGAGACGCCGCCGCCACCGCGTTTGGTGTCGTCGTGCTCGGTCTTGGCTCGGCGTGCGGCGCGTTCGACGCTGGTCAGGCCGTCAAAGCGGCGACCGGTGCGCGATTCGGGGCGGGAGTTGCCATCCCATTTCTGCGGGCGGCCCTGAGCACCCTGCCCCTGCGAACGCTGGTTCTGCGAGCGCTGATTCTGCGAACGCTGGTTCTGGGAACGCTGAGAATTCTGAGACTGCTGGCGGTTCTGCTCGCCTGCACCCGAGCCATTACCCGAGCCGGAGCGGCGGCGACGCTTACGCTTCGCACCGCCCTCACCCTGACCGCCGCCCTGGTTGAACTTGCCGTTACCGGCATTACCGGCGTGACCGGGCTTGCCGTGTCCTCCCTTGTAGGGGCGCTTTTCGTTGCTCATGCGAGTACCACCAGGCCTTCCGCCATGTCTTTGCCAGCGCCGCGAGCCCACGCGGGCGCATCCATCATTTTCTTACCGGCAGGCTGCACCTGCAGCAGCATCAGCGGTTCGGTACCGGTGCCGACCAGTACCTTCTTCGCGTGCAGACGCACCGCACCGGGTGCGAGGGGGCCGCCGTTCGCCTCGATCAGGGACTGCACCAGTCGCTCGTCGGCAACCGCCAGACCACCAATCTTGAAGCGGTTTTCGCCCAGTTCGCACCATGCGCCGGGTTCGGGGGTCACGCCGCGGAAGCGTGCCAGGATCTGCTCGGCAGGTTCGGTCCAGGTGAGGCGGCCGTCGGCAATGCTCATCTTGGAGGCGTAGCTGACCGACTCGTCCTCGACCTGCACGGTGCCGTTCTCGCCCGCTTCGAGGCGTTCGAAGGTGCGTTCAAGCAGTGCGCCGCCGCTGGTGGCGAGGCGCATCAGCACGGTGCCTGCGGTGTCGTCGGCGGCTACGGGGGTGGATTCCTGTTCGAAGGTGGGGCCGGTGTCAAGGCCTTCTTCGAGCAGGAAGGTGGTGGAGAAAATTTCCTGCTCACCGGCGATGAGGGCGCGCTGTACGGGGGCGGCGCCGCGCCATGCGGGCAGCTTGGAGAAGTGCAGGTTGACCCAGCCGTAGCGCAGGGATTCGAGCGCGGACAGCGGCAGCAGGGCGCCGTAGGCGACCACGGCGGCTGCATCAGCGTTCAGTTCGGCAATGGCCGCGGCGGCTTCGTCGTTCCAGCGGTTTGCCTTCACGATGGGCAGGCCGAGCTCTTCGGCACGCTGCGCGACCGGGGAGGGGGTGAGCACGCGCTTGCGGCCCACGGGGGCGTCTTCGCGGGTGAGCACGCCGACCACGCGCACCTTATCGGAGTTCGCCAGGTAGTCGAGCGGGGGCACGGCAACGTCGGGGGTGCCTGCGTAAATGATGTTGAGCATGTGAGCCTACTTTCCGAAGCTACCGAAGGAGGAACCGGCACCGAATGCGCCACCGCCGCCGAAGGCACCGCCCACGCGGGCTGCACGCTCGGTCACGGTCTTAGCGGCGACCGTGTTATAGTCTGCGGCGCGCAGGGCACGCATCACGCGCTGGCGGTCTTCACCCACGAGACGGTCGATGAAGAGCTTGCCGTGCAGGTGGTCGGTTTCATGCTGCAGCATGCGGGCGAACAGACCCTCACCCTCCAGCACGAGGGGTTCGCCGTGGCGGTCCACGCCGGTCACGCGCGCCCAGTTCTTGCGCGGGGTCGCGGACTTCTGGCCGGGCACGGACAGGCAACCTTCGCCGCCTTCCTGGTCTTCTTCGCCGACTTCGAGCACGGGGTTGATGATGTAGCCTTCGCGGTCGTCAATACCGCCGAAGGTGAAGATCTGCTTGGAGATGCCAACCTGCGGGCCTGCAAGGCCCACGCCGCCCACGTCGTACATGGTTTCTAGCATGTCGTCGATGAGTCGTGCCAGGTCGTCGTCGAAGACGGTGATGGGGTCGCAGACGCTACGCAGCACCGGGTCGCCCACGGTGCGGATGCTCAGGATGGTCATGGTTCTCCTTTGCCGGCGGGTGCCGGGAATGTGCTTACGGATTTCAAAATGGTGGCAGAACTGCGCTGACGGCTTTTCCCAGCGGGTTCTTTACAGTGGGTTCTTCGCAGCGGGCCGCGCGGGCGCCATTCTGCCTATTGTTCTATTGTCGCCGATTCAGTAGCGCGAATCTAGAACGAATCGAGGCGGCAGGGTGAGGGCTGAGCCTCACCTCCGCGGAGGGTTTGAAGCCTCTCCCCTATGCCGCGGGCAGGGGTACTCATCTACGCCACGGGCGGGGTACTGGCCTATGCCACCGGCGGCGGTACTACGGGCATGAGCGCAGGGTCTTCAAATTCTTGAACCTGGCGGTCGAATTCCCAGACGCGACGCAGGGCGCAGAACTTGTACCAGTTGCGTTCGAGCACGGCGGGGTTTGCCTGCTGCGGCAGCACCTGCGTTTCGCCGAGGGCCACACCCATGAGGACGGGTGCGTCGCCGTATTTCCAGGGTTCCCAGGTGCCTTCGTCGGGGTCGACGAGGGATTCTTCGGCTTTGAGTCCGGCGACGAGCTGCATGACGACTTTTTCGTCGAGTGCTTTGACGCGGCCGCGTTTGTCGGTGCCTTTGGTTTTGTAGTCGATGATGCAGGTTCGGCCCGCGATTTCTGCGACGAGGTCGAGGGTGCCCGCGTAGCCGACGGTGTCGTTCCAGATGGTGATTTCGGCGGCGAGGGGGCGGGGTTTGAACGCATCCCACCATTCGTCGAAGCGGTCGGCGTAGGCTTGTTCGCCGTTGATGATGAGCTGTTCGCGGCTTTCTTCGAGGTTATGTTCGCGGCCCATGGCGCGTAGGGCGACGGCTTCGGCGTAGTTGTGGACGCGGTCGCCTCGGGCGGCGGCTGCGTCGCGGTATCGTTCGGAGGCGCTGGCTGCGTCGCGGATGATGGCGAATTTGAGGCCGTGGGATCCGGTGGCGCGGTAGGCACGCTGGTCTTCGAGGGCGGCTTTGGCTGCCATGTACCCGTGCCAGCCGCTGAGGTCGCTGGCGTGCTGCCCGATGACGGTGGTGATGGAGGGGACGAGGGGTTCTCCTCCGCGGACGCGCGCGTACATGCGTCCGTAGTCGGTGGCGGTGGCGAGTTCGGGTGTTGTCACGGGGTACCTCATTCTCGGGTGGTTGTGTCCGCGGCTGGGTTTGTACTGCTGGTGGGCACAAATACCGGTGGGCATAATAAAACCCCCGTTCCTTGAAACGGGGGTTATTTGGTGCGTGATACTGGGTTCGAACCAGTGACCTCTTCGGTGTGAACGAAGCGCGCTACCACTGCGCCAATCACGCTTACGGATAAGACTATACCGAGGCTTGGCGTGAAGGTCAAATTTTGTGCGCCCCTTTTTTATCCCCACCGAGAAGCCACTTGTGTTTCGAAAAGCCACATAAGTGGTGGCTTCTCGAAACACTTGTGGCTTTTCAGCGAGTATGCGGCGGCGGCACAGATTCTAAGAGAGCTTCCCGCCGGAGGTGGCTGCAGGTTCAGTAATGACTTATGGACTCTGGTCATGAGTTACGGATTGTGGGGCTAGGTTAGCGTCTTCAGCGATAGCTTTTAACCATTGCTAAGGTCACTAAGTCATGACCGAATCTAAATCCGGTTTTCGCTGGATAAACAAAAAAGCCTTGATTCCGAAGAACCAAGGCTTTTTCCTAGTGTGACCCGAATCGGTTTGTAACGGTGACGGAGGGGCATGATGCCGAGCGCGCGAGGGATTCCATCATGCCCCGGAGTGCCGCGACGTAAGGAGCGGCGCCGTGAGAGGCTCACGGCGGCACCATAGAATCTAAGAGGTCTTCCCACCGTCACAGATATAAACAAAAAAGCCTGGCTTCCGAAGAAACCAGGCTTTTTCCTAGTGTGACCCCAACCGGATTTGAACCGGTGTTGCCGCCGTGAGAGGGCGGAGTACTAGGCCGCTATACGATGGGGCCGCAACCTCCGTGAGGAGGTTAGCTGGGATACCAGGACTCGAACCTAGAACAAAGGAACCAGAAACCTTCGTGTTGCCAATTACACCATATCCCATTACTCTATTGAGTTACCGTTCCGTTTTTCGCCTTTCGGCTTTTCACCGGAACGAGTAATAACTATACGGGTCTTTCTGGAGGCGTGCAAGCTGAAATCTGGAGAGCCGCCTCACATTTACGGTTTTATGCCCGCTACTTCCGCGTGTTTCCGGGGTTTTTGGGGTTAAAAAGTTTTTTAAGTTTCTTCAAAAAGAGGGTTTTGGGGCCGATTTTCACCCTTCAAAGCAGCTTCAAGGTGACTCGGAGAGTAGTTTTACTTCCTCCCCCGCACGCTTTGTGTCCCAAATTTTTTTGAAGATTTTTTCCTGCACCGCCTCCCGGTAGTCAGGTGACCAGACAGTCAGGTTGTCAGATAGCCCGGCAGTCAGGTCGTCAGATAGCCAAAGCAGCCCGGGCGACCAACCCATCCAGGCAGTCACCTCGGGAAAGATCGCAAGACTCCCACCCCACTACTCCCACCCCACCCCGCGCCTCCAAAGCCAAGACTTGCCAAAACTTTTGGAGACAACGAAAAAGCCCCGAGGCGAACCTCGGGGCTTTAGTGGAGCGGTTGACGAGACTTGAACTCGCGACATCCACCTTGGCAAGGTGGTGCTCTACCAACTGAGCTACAACCGCATGTTTTCGCTTTGAACTTTTCAGTTCGTCGCAACAACAGGTACTACTATACGAGCCTTTGCCGGGGTGTGCAAACCAAATTCTTGCCACACTCCCCCAAATGGAACCAGATTCACCCCTACGAAAGATACTGACTAGTAGTTTTACAGGAAATATCCATCACAAAAAATATTCTCAAATTTATAAAAAATCCCCTGATCCGCCGGGTTTCTTCAGACTTTTCGGTCGTCTGATTCCCGCTGGATAAGGGGATTCTCTTGAACATAAATTCTCGCCGGGCTCTCGCTGGGCTCTCAAAGTACACATCGCAGGTGCCTGCGAGCGCGCGCCATGAGTAACTACGCCATGTAGCTACGCCGAAAGTAGCTAGAGCTTAGTCGCTGCTACCGCCGGAGTCGCCTCCGCCGGAATCGCCGCCTCCGCCGAAGTCCGAGCTACTGTAGCTGCTGTAGTCCGAACTGCTGGAGCTGCTGGAGCTTCCGGCGTCGAAGTCGCCCGCGTCCGGGTCGGGGCCCGGGTCCACGAAGTCGTCCTCTTCCTCTTCTTCGTCCGAAGAGCCAGAAGAATCAGAAGAATCCGAGGAGTCCACGACAGACGACGAGCTGCTCACGTCGCCGCCGCGAGCCGCGTTCTGCATGGCGCGTGCCTCCAGGAATGCGGTCACGTAGGCGAGTACCGCGCCGGCAATAATGATGATGACCATCCACACGGAGCGGTCAAAGCCAGCGATGTAGGCGAACAGCCAGATAATGCAGGCGTTGGTGAGCGCCATGAGGGTACCCTTGAACAGCGCCTTGCCGATGATGGATTGGTTATTCGGCTGGCTCATGGTTAGCTCAGTTCAGCGGCAAGCTTGCGCAGGCGGGCGAGGGAGGATTCCTTGCCCAGGATTTCCATGGATTCGAACAGCGGCGGGGAGATGCGCTCACCGGACACTGCGATACGCACGGGGCCGAATGCGAGGCGCGGCTTGATTTCCAGGCCGTCGACGATTGCGGCGCGCAGGGCTGCCTCAATGTTGGCTGCGGTGAAGTCCTCGAGGGGCTCCAGAGCCTCGATAGCGGCGGCGAGGACCTGCGGTGCGGATTCCTTGAGCTGCTTGCGTGCGTCGTCTGCGGTGCTGATTTCTTCGTCAGCCTTGAAGAGGAATGCGAGCAGGCCGGGTGCTTCGCCGAGCAGCTGCATGCGCTCCTGAACGAGGGGGGCTGCTTCGGTGAGGATCTGCTCTTCACGCTCGGTGAGGGTTTCGCCGAGTACGCCTGCAGCCTGCAGGTACGGGATGAGGCGGTCGCGGAAGTCCTTGGGGTCGAGCGCACGGATGTGGTCGCCGTTGATGGACTCTGCCTTCTTCACGTCGAAGCGTGCGGGGTTGGCGACAACGTCGTGTACGTCGAAGTGCTCGACGAGCTCGTCGATGCTGAAGACGTCCTGGTCTGCGGAGAGGGACCAGCCCAGCAGGGACAGGTAGTTCAGCAGGCCTTCCTTGATGAAGCCGGAGTCGCGCAGCAGGAAGAGGTTCGACTCGGGGTCGCGCTTGGAGAGCTTCTTGTTGCCCTGGCCCATGACGTAGGGCAGGTGGCCGAATTCGGGGATGAAGCTGGTCACGCCGGTGTCGATGAGCGCGCGGTAGAGCGCGATCTGGCGCGGGGTGGAGGAGAGCAGGTCTTCGCCGCGCAGCACGTGGGTGATGCCCATGAGTGCGTCGTCGACGGGGTTCACGAAGGTGTACAGCGGGTCGCCGTTGGAGCGGACGACCACGTAGTCGGGTACGGTGCCTGCCTTGAAGGTGATCTCACCGCGAACGAGGTCGTTGAAGGTGATGTCTTCGTCGGGCATGCGCAGACGCCAGACGGGCTTGCGGCCTTCGGCGCGGTAGGCTTCCTTCTGCTCTTCGGTGAGGTTGCGGTCGTAGTTGTCGTAGCCGAGCTGCGGGTCCTGACCGGCTGCCTTGCGGCGTTCCTTCACCTCGTCGGGGGTGGAGAAGTCTTCGTACACGTAGCCGCCTTCAACGAGCTTTGCGAAGACCTCGTTGTAGATGCCTGCGGTCTTACGCTCGGACTGGCGGTAGGGCTCGTGGGGGCCGCCGACGCCAACGCCTTCGTCCCAGTTGATGCCGAGCCAGTGCAGGGATTCGAGCACCTGGTTGAACGACTCTTCGGAGTCGCGTGCCGCGTCGGTGTCTTCGATGCGGAAGATCAGCTTGCCGCCGGTGTGGCGTGCGTACGCCCAGTTAAAGAGGGCGGTGCGGACCATGCCCACGTGCGGGGTGCCGGTGGGCGAGGGGCAGAAGCGGACGCGGGTGTCTGCGGGGCTGTTGAGTACGGGACCGTGGTATTCGGTCATGATGTCTCCTTGACGGTGTGTTTCAGGATGTACGTTACGTTTGTGGGCGCGGGCTGTTTAATCGCGCACGCGGGTGACGAGGGAGCCGATGCCTTCGACTTCGACCTCTACTTCGTTGCCGTCGCGCAGTACGCTGATGCCGGCGGGAGTGCCGGTGAGCAGTACGTCGCCGGGCAGCAGGGTGAAGATTTCGGAGGCTGCGGCAACCTGTTCGGCTACGGAGTAGTGCATTTCGGAGGTGTTGCCTTCCTGCACGACGTCGCCGTCAACCCAGGTGGTGATGTTCAGCGAGTCGGTGTCCAGGTCGGTTTCAATCCACGGGCCGAGCGGGGTGGAGCCGTCGAAGCCCTTGGCGCGGGTCCACTGGCGGTCTTCGAGCAGGTCGCGGGCGGTGAGGTCGTTGGCTACGGTGTAGCCGAAGATGACTTCATGCACGCGCTCAAGAGGCACGGACTTGGCGATACGACCGATAATGACGGCGAGTTCACCTTCTGCGCTGACGGCTTCGGAGTACTCGGGCAGGGTCACGGGGTCGCCGGGGCCGATGACGGTGGTGTTGGGCTTGAGGAAGAACTGCGGGGAGGCGGGCGCCTCGGTTCCTGCCCAGTTTGCGATCGCTCCAATCACCTTGGAGCGGGGGATGATCGGGGCGAGCAGGCGCACCTGGTCGATGGGGTAGGTGGTGCCGGTCGGTTCGATACCCGAGTAGAAGGGGTCGCCGGCGAGTACGCGCAGGGTTTCTTCGCCTGCGTCGCCTTCTACCAGCCCGAAGTGGAGCTCATTATTTACGGTAAATCGTGCAATACGCATACTTTCTAGGGTACCAGCCTTCGAGGGTTGCGGCGGCGGAGTGCGCCTCCCCTCCCCTATCCTCGCGCTATCAACGCCGCGCGCACTATTCGCCGGGCAATTCGCCGGGCGCAGCATTTACCGGGCACAGCGAATCCCCGCGGGCTGCTCACCGCGCGACGTGCGGGTCGGGCGGGGCATCCTGCGGGGATTTCGTGGGTTACGTTAGATTCACGTTTTTGAGATTCACGTTTTAGATGAGGCGGGTCATCCAGCCGTGGTGGTCCTCAACGGTGCCCAGCTGAATACCGACGAGCTCTTCACGCAGGCTCTTGGAGATTTCGCCGAAGTGCTCGGTGGGTGCCGGGATTTCGAAGTCTTCTGCCTTGAGCTTGCCGATGGGTGCGACCACTGCTGCGGTGCCGCAGGCGAAGATTTCGGTGATGTCGCCGTTTGCCACGCCTTCACGCCATTCGGTGAGGGTGATGGCGCGCTCTTCGACGGTCATGCCGCGGTCCTTGGCGAGCTGAATCAGCGAGGAGCGGGTCACGCCTTCGAGGATGGTGCCGGTCAGTTCGGGGGTAACAATCTTGTTTTCCTTGCCGAAGATGAAGAACACGTTCATGCCGCCGAGCTCTTCGATGGCGTCGCCGCGGTGCGGATCCTTGAAGATGACCTGCTTGCAGCCGTGCTTTTCGCCTTCGGTCTGGGCGATCATGGACGCCGCGTAGTTACCGCCGCACTTTGCCGCGCCGGTACCGCCTTCGCCTGCGCGGGCGTAGGTGGTGGAGAGCCAGATGTCCACGGGTTCGGGGGTGCCGAAGTAGTTACCTGCGGGCGAGCCGATGACGTGGTACTGCACGTGGCGTGCGGGGCGAACACCCAGGAACGCCTCGGTTGCGATCATGAAGGGGCGGAAGTAGAAGGCTTCACCGTCGCCGGTGGGTACCCACTGCTCGTCCATCTTCACGAGTTCGCGCAGGGATTCGATGAAGGTCTCTGCGGGCAGTTCGGGCAGGGAGAGGCGGCGTGCGGAGTTCGCGAAACGTGCCGCGTTCTTTTCGGGGCGGAAGGTCCATACGGAGCCGTCGGCGTGGCGGTAGCCCTTGATGCCTTCGAAGATTTCCTGACCGTAGTGGAATACGGATGCTGCGGGGTCGAGGACGAGCGGGCCGTAGGGGTGAACTCGTGCGTCGTACCAGGTGCCGCCGGTCTTGTAGTCACCTTCCCAGTCGATGGTGACCATGTGGTCGCTGAAGTAGTCGCCAAAGCCGGGGTTTGCGAGGATTTCGGCGCGGCGTTCGGCGGTGGCGGGTGACTGGTTTGCTTCGTGGCTGAATTCGGTTGCCATCGTTCTGCGTTCCTCTTCGTCTAGTTGCCTCTGTGGGCGTTCTTTGAGTGGCGGTTCTCGCGGCGGGGCGAGGGACCGGTGTGTGCCGCCGGGCGCGTTGTCGTGCGGGGCAGATGGTGCATCTAGCGGTCTGTGCTAGTCGGATGCATCAAAGCTAGTGGTGGATGGTGTCCACCGCCGAGGTGCCGGGCGGGTGTGCCTGACCTGTTTTAGAGTACCGGAAAGATGCGTTTGCCGCATGCGCACCTTTTCTCCCATTCAGGATGTGAACAGGGGCTGCGCGGTGAAGGTATGGGTGAAGCCCGGAAGGTGTGTTCCTTCCGGGCTTCACGGGTGTTTTGCGTTCAGCTGCTACGGCAGATGAGTTTTAGCCGAGGCGTGCGAGCACGTCCGCGCCGACCTGATTGGTTCCGCGCACGCTCGCACCGTTTTCGCGCATATCTGCCTCGACAGCGTCCTCAATGCGGGCAGCGGCGGCATCGTGGCCGAGGTGGCGCAGCAGCATTGCGCCGGCGAGGATTGCGGCGGTGGGGTTTGCCTTGTTCTGGCGGGCGATGTCCGGTGCGGAGCCGTGTACGGGCTCGAACATGGAGGGGAACTCGCCGACGGCGTTGATGTTGCCGCTTGCCGCGTATCCGATACCGCCGGTCACTGCACCGGCGAGGTCGGTGATGATGTCGCCGAAGAGGTTGTCGGTGACGATCACGTCGAAGCGGGCGGGGTCGGTGACCATGAAGATGGTGGTCGCGTCAATGTGCAGGTAGTCGGTCTCAACCTCGGGGAATTCAGCCGCGATTTCGGTGAAGTAGCGGTTGTAGAGGCGACCGGCGTGGGTGAGCACGTTGGTCTTGTGCACGAGGGTGACCTTCTTGCGGCGGGTGGATGCCAGCTCGAAGGCGTAGCGCACCAGACGCTCCACACCGTGTGCGGTGTTGAGGGAAACCTCGGTGGCGATTTCGTGCGGGGTACCCTGGCGAATCACACCGCCGTTGCCGATGTAGGGGCCTTCGGTGCCTTCACGCACGACGACGAAATCGATGTTGCCGGGGTTAGCGAGCGGGGACACGGCGCCGGGGTACAGGCGGGAGGGGCGCAGGTTGATGTAGTGGTCGAAGGCGAAGCGCAGCTTCAGGAGCATTTCGCGTTCGATGAGGCCGGAGGGAATCTTGCCGCTGCGCGGGTCTGCACCGATGGCGCCGAAGAGGATCGCGTCGTGCTGTTTGAGGGATTCCATGGTGGAGTCGGGCAGGGTTTCACCGGTTTCCAGCCAGTGCTCGGCGCCGAGCTTGTAGTGGGTGGGGGTTACGGTGATGTTTTCGAGCTCGCAGGCGCGGGTGAGGATGCGCTGGGCTTCGGTAATGATTTCGGGGCCGATGCCGTCGCCGGGGATGACGGCGAGGTCGATGCTACGTGCTTCAGTCATGCCTCTACCGTAATACGCACCGCGGGTGGGCGGTAGAGCGTGCGGGCGGGTTCTCAGACTCTGGGCTAGACGGGCTCTGGGTTAGGTGCAGCTCCTACCCGGCTACTCCCCTACCCTTCTGGTTCGACCCGGCGCCCCTGGATTCTGGGGTGTTCGGATCCCACGGGTTAAAACAATATTCCCCGGCTGAATCATCAGCCGGGGAATATCGTTATGAGTTCTCACTCAAAGTGAGAGCCCTAAAGGCCTATGCAATTACGCGGTGCGCTTGCAGAGGAAGACCTTGACGTAGCCGTTGCCACGTGTACCACGAACGACCTTAGCAGCGTTGCCTGAGGACTCGATGGAGCCACGGGAAACACCGGGAGCAACGTAGGAGCCACCAGCGCCACCGCCGCCACCGAACTGTGCGAAGCCAACGTTCTGGCGCAGACCGTTGGGGTTGTTGTTCCACTTCTGGGTCAGAACGATTGCGGAGGAGGAGGTAGAAGCACCGGAGCCACCGCCACCGTAGCCTGCGCCACCACCTGCGGAGATGACGGACTCGTAGCCGTTGAAGTTGAAGCCGATGGATTCGTACTCGAGAGCGTAGCCCTTACCGTTCTTGGTGCCCTCTTCCTTCTTGGTACGATCGTTGTTGTCAATCAGGTAGGAGTAGGAGCCCACGCCGTCGCCACCGTTACCCTTGAAGCCGTCGCCACCCTGGTTACCGGACTTGGAGGAAGCGTAGATTTCCTGGTTGTTAGCGGAGGAGTAACCCAGAACGCCGTTGGGGGACTTGCCGGAGGGCAGGTCGGTCTTGGAACCGCCGTTACCACCGATACCTGCGGAGCCACCCTCACCTGCGTTAACAGTGGTGGTGACGGAGGTGTCAGCAGCGTAGGTCAGTGCACCCTGCTTACCTGCGGAACCTTCAGCACCCTCAGCGGAGCCACCGGTGGAACCGATGACGGGGTAAGCGTTGCGCTTTGCGCCGGAGGGCCACAGGCGACCTGCGTCAACTGCGCCAGCCGCGGCGTACTGCTCGTTGTTGTTAGCGCCACCGGAGTTCACGAAGCCAGCGCCACCGCCGCCACCTGCGACTGCAACGGGGGTACCGTTGATCACCAGAGCGGAGGAGCCACCACCGGATGCGGAGTAGATGATGCGCTTCAGGCTGGAGTCCTTCGGCCAAATAGCGTTGACGCGCTGCATAACGCTTGCGGGGATGGGGGTGGGCAGGTTGGAGGAACCGCCGTTACCGTAGCCCTCGCCACCCTCTGCGGGAGTCAGGGGGTT
>ERZ773027.231-NODE-231-length-36050-cov-28.543603_pt1 | contig 36050 bp, 34 predicted proteins | sample MGYA00511032_ERZ773027 | MGnify/ENA primary metagenome ERZ773027 (study PRJEB29015, sample SAMEA2738138) | human oral metagenome | biome: human oral; feature: human-associated habitat; material: saliva | place: China | collected 2190 ... | reverse complement strand
CTATTGGTTCGCGTTACGTTCCCGGCGGCAAGACCAAGAACTGGCCGGCTCACCGTCAGATTCTCTCTCGCGGCGCTAACCTGTACACCCGCCTGATTCTGGGCACCTCCATTAAGGACATTACCGCTGGTTTCCGTGCGTACCGTCGTGACGCTCTGCAGCGCCTGAACCTTGATGGCATTGACTCGAAGGGTTACGTGTTCCAGGTTGATCTGGCGTGGCGTTCTGAGCAGGCTGGTCTGAAGATTGTTGAGGTTCCGATTACCTTCGTTGAGCGTGAGATTGGTGCTTCGAAGATGGATGGCAACATTATCTTTGATTCCATGTCTAAGGTGACTCGCTGGGGTATGGCTAACCGCGTTCAGAAACTGAAGAAGGCTCTGGGCAAGTAAGCCCGGTAGCTTCTTGCCGAGACGCTTCTCGCGCCTGAGCTGTAAACGAAAGACCGGGGCGGATACGTTATGTATCCGCCCCGGTCTTTTTATGCTTTCTGTAGCGCTCTTTCCTGGCTCATGTACCGACGGAGGAGCCAGCACCAAACGGAAGAAGGCCCGCTAAGAGCACGAGTGGCGCTTAGCGGGCCTTCTTGCAGCGCGGGCTTCTACAGCGTTCTACGGCATGTCTACGGTGCTTTTAGAGCGCGTAGTGCTTGCGGTAGTATTCCAGGCGGTCTTCCAGAGTCTTTTCCAGCTCTTCGATGCTGCGGCGTTCCATGAGCATATCCCAGTGGGTACGTGCGGGCTTCTCTTCTTCGGCGTCTGCGGTGGAGTCGCCGTTGACGAGGTATGCTTCCTTGCCGGACTTTGCGGTCCATACCGAGGGGATTTCTGCTTCTGCCGCGAAGGTCACGAAAACGCGGTCACCGTCTGCGGTACGGTATTCGACGCGCTGGCGGGGCGCGGGCTGTACGTTCGATTCGGTTTCCATCGACTGGGAACCCAGGCGCATACCGCGCAGGCTACGATCGCTCATTTTTCCTCCAGTGTCGTCGGGTGCGCTCTTTGGCGCTTTAGGCATAACGTTGGGCGGGGGAGAGCTATTCCCTCGAACGTTTACAAAACATCCATTATATCGGTAATAGTCTCCACCCGCCCAGCGTGGTGGTGTTTATTCGGCGTGATTTTTGGTGATTCACGCCTTTTTATGCGTTAGATTTCGCGTTTAGCCGTTGATGCCGTAGCTTCCGGGTGCCTGCGGTGCGCTCTTGGGTGCCTGTGCTGCGGGCTTCTTCGGTGCGTCTGCCAGGTCGGATGCGGGCAGGGTGCCGAATGCGTTGCCCAGGCCGCGCAGTGCATCGCCGAGTTCGGTCGGGATGAACCAGAGCTTGTTGGCGTCGCCTTCGGCGAGCTTGGGCAGGGTCTGCAGGTACTGGTAGGTGAGCAGCTGCTGGCTGGGGTTGGATTCGTGGATTGCTGCGAAGACCTTCTGCACGGCTTCTGCTTCACCGTTTGCGCGCAGGATTGCGGACTGTGCGTCACCTTCTGCACGAAGGATCTGTGCCTGCTTTTCACCCTCTGCACGAAGGATAGCTGCGCGGGATTCACCTTCTGCGGTCAGAATGTCGGACTGCTTCTGGCCTTCTGCGGTGAGGATTGCGGCGCGGCGGTCACGCTCTGCACGCATCTGCTTTTCCATGGAGTCCTGGATGGATGCCGGGGGCTGGATTTCCTTGATGTCCACGCGGGAGACGCGCAGGCCCCAGCGGCCGGTGGTGGAGTCGAGTACGCCTCGCAGCTCGGCGTTGATCTGGTCGCGGGAGGTGAGGGTCTGCTCCAGGTTCAGGCCGCCGACGACGTTACGCAGGGTTGCGCTGGTCAGTTCGTCCACGGCACGAATGTAGTTGGTGATTTCGTAGGTTGCAGCCTTAGGGTCGGTGACCTGGAAGTACACGACGGTGTCGATGCCGACCACAAGGTTATCTTCGGTAATCACGGACTGCGAGGGGAAGGAAACGACCTGTTCACGCAGGTCGATGAGGGGCAGCACGCGGTCAACTACGGGGATGACGATGTGCAGGCCGGGGTTGAGAACGGCGTGGAACTTACCCAGTCGTTCGACGATGCCGGCTCGTCCCTGCGGGATGACGCGCACGGTCTTTGCGAGCATCGTCAGCACGAAGAGGATGAGTAGGACCGTCAGAATAAGGCTGATAGGCATTGTTTCTCCTTATCGGTGAGTTATATGGTGTGTGTTCTAGGGTATCTGAACCTGCTTCTAGAGCCGGTATTCAGATGGGTCTTAGTTCGTTGCTCTTAATTGTGGGGGAGAGGCTCTACGATTGCGGTAGCGCCCTCAATGGCGCGTACCCTCGCGTGTGATCCTGCAACGAGCGTTCCGGAGGCGGTGCGCGCCGTCCAGGTGTCGCCAGCCAGTACCACTAAACCGGTTTCACTAGTCACATCTTGAGTGACTCGCACCTCAGTACCAATGAGTGCTTCAGCATTAGTGACAGCTCCGGTGGCTGTTTTATTGAGTTTCTTCAGCAGCGGCGGGCGCAGGCCAAGAACCAAAATTAGGCAGATCACCACGAAAATAACGGTTCGAATCAGCATATTATCCACGAAGGGCGATATTGCTGCGGTGATGCCTGCGCTAATCGCCAGCATGAGAAAGAACAGGTCGAGGCTGAGCATTTCTATGACGGCGAAAACGAGGGCGAGTGCAACCCAGAGTGTCCAGGGTGTCTCAAAGAGCCAATCCACGAGTTTTCTCCTTTGGTGTACGTCAACCGGCGTGGTTGACGTTGGATCTGCACACGAGGCGACGACACCTTCGTGATGCGGGGTATATCCATTATTTCAGGTGGATTGAGTACTGGCGACAGTTCTGGTGACCGGGTGAGGTTAATACATGAACTGTTAAGACTTTATTTAGATACGGGGAATCTTGGGTTCATTCTAGACCTCCCTAAAAAGCCGATAATATACATTATGTAAAGTAGACCTATTTTTCACTACCCCACCGGCTGCTCACCGGTGCTTTCTACGCTCCAGCTGGCACGGGTTGAACCTGCGCTCCTCGTGGTGCGACTACTGCGACTGCACTGTTCCATCCGTGGCTCTGCGCTCAGCCAGGCGCTCACGTGTCCCAAACCTTCGGGCCCCTCAACGCCTCCCGTTAAACGACAAACACCCGAGACGAACTCACACCATTTGGTGCGTCCCATCTCGGGTGCCTATCATCAGCTACTAGGCTTCTTTATTCTGCGTGCTTGGAGCTGAACTCTACCCAGGCGTTGAGCACACGCTCTGCTGCGCCGGATGCAATAGATTCGCGTGCATCAGCCAAAGCCTGAGTGAAACGGGTCTCAAAGCTCTCGCCGTTGGTCGGACGGTACGCGACCAGGCCAGCCGCAGCATTGATGAGCACAGCGTCGTGAATGGCGCGAAGCGGGCTCTTCGGGGACTCGCCCTCCCCCGCCAAAATTGCACGGAAAACACCCGCGTTGTACTCGGCGTCGCCGCCACGCAACTGCTCCAGCGGTGCGTTTTGCAGACCGTACTCGGTCGGGTCAAAACGGTACTCGGTCAGTTCGCCGTCTACAGCCTCCCACAGGCGGCTCGTAGTGGCAATGGTCAGCTCATCCAGGCCGTCATCGCCACGGAAAATCAGGGCGTGATCGCCGCGCTCCGCAAAGACTCGCGCCATCTTCTCAGCCATGACCGGGTTAGCAACGCCGATAGCCGAGGACTTCACGCGAGCAGGGTTCGTCATGGGGCCCAGGTAGTTGAACGCGGTCGGAATGCCCAGCAGGCGGCGGGTCGGGCCCACGTGGCGCATTGCCGGGTGGAAGGTCATCGCAAACAGGAACGTGATGTCGGTCTCGCGAGCGCATTCGGCGACTGCGGGAATGGGCATGTCGAGGCGGATTCCGAGGGCTTCGAGGACGTCTGCGGAGCCGGATTTGGAGGTGGATGCGCGGTTGCCGTGCTTGACGACGGTGGCGCCGGTGCCTGCGATGACGAGGGCTGCCATGGTGGAGATGTTGACGGTGTTTTGCTGGTCGCCGCCGGTGCCGACGATGTCTACGGCGTGGGTGTCGATGTCGACGGTTTCGGCTTTGGCAACCATGCCGGCTGCGAGTGCGCCGAGTTCTTCGGGGGTTTCGCCTTTGGAGTGGAGGGCGGTGAGGAAGGATGCGAGAATCGGCTGTTCGGTTTGGCCGGTCATGATGTGGTCCATTGCCCAGGCGACTTCGGTGTCGGTGAGGTTTTGGTGTTTGATGAGCTGGTTGAGGATGTATTTCCAGGTGATTTCGTGCGTAGTCATGTGTTAAGTGTAAAACCCCCGCCGCGTATCTGCATGGTTGGGTGCAGTATGCGAGACGGGGGTTTGTTAGGCGTGTTGCGCTTTAGCGGCGCGTGGTGGGTGCCTTCGGTTTAGTGGAAGGAGTCACCGCATGCGCAGGAGCCTGCTGCGTTGGGGTTGTCGATGGAGAAGCCCTGCTTTTCGATGGTGTCTTCGAAGTCGATGGTGGAGCCTTCGAGGTAGGGTGCGCTCATCTTGTCGACGATGACTTCTACGCCGTCGAAGTTGCGGACTGCGTCGCCGTCGAGGACGCGCTCGTCGAAGTAGAGCTGGTAGATGAGGCCGGAGCAGCCGCCGGGCTGGACGGCGATGCGCAGGCGCAGGTCGGTGCGGCCTTCCTGTTCGAGGAGGGTGCGGACCTTGGTCTGTGCTACTTCGGTGAGGTTGACGCCGTGGGTCGGCAGTTCGGTGGTGGTTTCACTCATTGGTGTTGTCCTTTTGTTTGGTTGGTTGCCCGTGTGCGCCGCGTGTGGGTGCGTGCGGGCGTTTTAGCCTTCACGATACGCGCCCGGGTGTTTGATGTACAACCTAGGGTGTGCATAGTTCGCCGGGGGCGTGAGTTTTGGTGTGGGGGCTTGACAAGTAATTCTGCTTCTAGGATACCGAAAAAGTGGGGGTTGGGGTTTGTGACCCTTCTCCCCCACTTTTTGTGGATGTTTCTAGCGAGCGCCGAGTGCGCTGAGCAGTAGCGCCTCCGCGAGGATTGCGTTCTTGAAGTCCGGGATGTAGAGGGACTCGTTGGCGCTGTGTGCGCGGGTGTCGGGGTCTTCTACGCCGGTGACGAGGATTTGTGCCTGCGGGAAGACGTCCTTCAGGTCGGAGATGAACGGGATGGAGCCGCCCATGCCGGTCTGTACGGGTTCGACGTCCCATGCGGCGCGCATTGCGTCGAGGGCGGTCTGTGCGCCGTCTGCGTCGACTTCGGTGGCGAAGGGCATGCCGGAGTCAACGGCGGTGTAGTTCGCCTGTGCGCCGTGGGGTGCGTGTGCCTTGATGTGTTCGGCGAGTGCGCGGTGTGCGTTTTCGGGGTTGTCGCCGGGTGCGAGGCGGGTGCTGATGCGTGCGCGGGATACGACGGCGAGGGTGTTGGAGGAGGTTGCGATGGAGGGGATGTCCATGCCGATGACGGAGATTGCCGGCTGGGTCCACAGGCGGGAGGCAACGCTACCGGTGCCTGCTAGGGGTACGGTGTCGAGGATGCCGGAGTCGTTGCGGAAGTCTGCTTCGGCGTATTCGAGTTCGGGTTCGGGGGCGCGGTGCAGGCCTTCGACGGCTACGGCGCCGGTGGTGTCGTGCAGGGTGGCGATGAGCTGTGCCATGAGGGTGTGGGCGTCGAGCATGGGGCCTCCGAACATGCCGGAGTGGATGGCGTGGCTGCCGACGCGTACTTCGATGTCCCCGGATGCGACGCCGCGCAGGCTGGTGGTCAGTGCGGGTACGCCGGCGCGCCAGTTGGCGGAGTCTGCGACCACAATGTAGTCGGCGGACAGCTCCTCACGGTAGGTGTTGAGGAAGGAGACGAAGGAGGGCGAGCCTGCCTCCTCTTCACCCTCGATGAAGAGCTTCACGCCGAGTTTGAAGTCTTCGCCGAGAGTTTCGTTGAGGGCTGCGAGCGCGGCGAGGTGCACGAGGATGCCTGCCTTGTCGTCTGCTGCGCCGCGGCCGTAGAGTCGGTCACCCTTGCGGGTTGCGACGAAGGGGTCGGTGTCCCACAGGTCGAGGTCACCGGCGGGCTGCACGTCGTGGTGGGCGTAGAGCAGGATGGTCGGGTAGCCTTCTGCGGCGGGGCGGGAGGCGATGACGGCGGGCATGCCCTGCTTTTCGGTGCCGTCTGCGGTGGTGTAGGTGGCGCGTTCGATGCGTACGTTGTCGAAGCCTGCCTTGGTTGCGAGCGCGGCGACTGCCTCGGCGCTGCGGTCTACCTGGGTGAGGTCGTGCGATTCCCAGGCGATGGAGGGAATGGCGACGAGCTCGGTGAGGGTCTGCAGGGTTGCTTCGAAGTTTTTGGTGACGGCGGCGCTGAGGGCGCTGTGGTGGGTGAATTCAGTAGTCATGTTTCTACCTTACCCCCACCTTGACCCTGCCTTGTCCCCGCCTCGGCCCTAACCGCCGGATGGTTGGGGTTGTTTCAGTTGCTGGTGTGGGCTTGTGGGGGCGGGTTTGGTGTGTGCCGTTCGGGTATGATGGGAGGGTGTTTGGTCGTAAGAAAGAGAAGGCTGAAGCGGAAGCTGTTCAGCCGCAGGTTGTAGAGGAGCCTCAGGCTCCGGTTAATCCGAAGTTCACCCCGAAGAAGGGCCGTCCTACTCCTTCGCGTAAGGAGCAGCAGGCGGCTCGTCGTCAGCCTCTGGTTGTTAATGACCGTAAGGAGGCGAAGGCTCGTGAACGTGAGGCGATGGCGAAGGCTCGTGAGCGTCAGAATGATGCGTTGATGGGTGGCGATCAGCGTTACCTGCCCGCCGTAGACCGTGGTTCGCAGCGCCGTTATATCCGTGATTATGTGGATGCGCGCCGTAACCTTGGCGATTTCATGCTGGCTGTGCTGCTGGTTCTGCTCATTGGTGGCTGGATTGCTCAGGGTGTTTCTGGTACGTCTTCTGCGGCGGCACCGATTTATTACGGTTCCGTCTACGCAATGTATGCGCTGATGATCCTGTGGGTTGTTGACTACTTCATTTTGTGGCGCAGCCTGAAGAAGAAGCTGATTGCGAAGTTCGGCGAGGTTCAGCGCGGTTCTGGCATGTATGCGTTTAACCGTGTGATGATGATTCGTCGTATGCGCCGCCCGGTTCCGATGGTGAAGTACGGCGAGTACCCGCGCTAAGTCGTTAGTGCCTTATAGGTGCTTGGGGAGAGGTCCTGAAGGTTCAGGCCTCTCCCCTATTTTTATGTTCTTACGCGAGAAGCCACATGTGTTTCGAGAAGCTACTTCTTTAGTGGCTTTTCGAAACACATGTGGCTTCTGGATATATGTATTGCGGCTAGAGACCGGTACGGTTAGGCGTCGATTTGGGAGTAGAGAATCTGCCATGTGCCGTCGCGGTGTTCGAGGGCGAAGACGTAGATTTCTTCTTCCTTGTCGCTGCTCCAGGTTTCTTGGCGGCCGTCGGGTTCCACCTCGGTGTGTTTGTCCCATTCGTGGCTGGTTTTCAGGTAGTAGGTTCGGCCGTCGTCGCTCCAGGGTATGCCTTCGGGTTCGAAGTGTTCGATGCCGTCGATGACCCATCCGCCGCGCTGGTAGAGCGCTTCTATTTCGCGGTAGATTTTGAGTTCTCCGTCGTTTGAGGTGGAGAGGAATTCGCGTGCTTTGCTGTAGTCGCCGGTTTGGACGCCGTAGTTGATCCACTGGTTCCAGGCGTCCATGGTTTTGAGGATGCCCTCCGGGGTCTTTGCGCGGTATCCGTTTTCGGGGGCGTTGGGTTTGGGGACGTTCTGGGCGGGGCCTTTGGCGTCTGCTTTGCGGTATTCGCCGCTACCGGCGTTGTTGCCGGTGCTGTTGATTGAGCTGCTGTTGGTGGCAGGCGTACCGGAGGCGGTGGATCCGTCTCCTGCAGTTGTGATGTCGTGCGGCACGCAGGCGGCGAGTAGGGTGCTGAGGGTGATGAGTGTGCCTCCGGTTAGCATTGAGCGGCGGTTCAGCATGTTGGGGTTCATGGTTGGTCCTCCACATCGTTGTAGTGCATGGGTCTCCCGCTTATCTCCATTATGCGCGAGCGCGCACTGGGTGCCTGTCATTGCTCCTGCCCTCTGGGCGTGTGGCGGTCTATCTTGCGGAAAGATTACGAGGGCTTCACTTTGGTTGTTGCTTCAATAAGCCAGCGCTCACCGTTATTTACCTGCGCGCCACAGGCAGCAAGCAATGCGCCAATGCCCACAAGCGTGCCGCCGTTCAACAACGCTCGGCGACTCAACGCATCAGAATCCTGCAGGAACTTTTTCATGATTACTTATCCACACTTTCGTAGCCCATAATTTCCCATTTCTGACCGTTATGCTTCAGCTCAAATTTAAAAGTGTTCTTAGTCTTGTCCTTATTCTCCCAACGGCGCCAACTGCCGTCGGACTCAACATAGGTCTCGTAATCCCACTCGCGGTACGCCTTCCAGAAGTAGGTTTCACCATCTTCTGACCAGGGGGCGCCTTCAGTTAGAAAATGGTCGACACCACCGATAACCCATCCACCGCTCTTGTAAAGATCCTCGATGTCTGCGTAGGCGTTGAGCTCACTCTCAAAAGTGGGAGAGACGAATTGGCGCGCCATGGTGAAATCACCAGTTTGAGTGCCGTAGTTAGCCCACTGAGTCCAGGCATCCAGCGTCTTACGTATGCCTTCGGGGGACTTTTCGTTGTAGCCGCCCTCCGGAACGTTAGGCTTCGGCACATTCTGTGCCGGACCGTACTTATCGGCTTTGCGGTATTCCCCCTCAGGCGCTTTCGAGCCGCCGGAATAGCCGCGAACAGTAGACGGAGTAGCGCTCGCCGAGGGTGACTCCGATGCCGCCGCAGAAGCCGAAGCAGTTTCGCTCGGTGCTGCGGAGGCGGTGGCTGCCGCCTCGTTACTTGCCTGCTGGCCACACGCCACAAGCAAAGCGGACGCACCAAAGAAAGTAACGCCACTCAACAATGCGCGGCGGCTCAACACATCAGAATTCTTCAAAAATTTCTTCACGATTACTTATCCACACTTTCGTAGCCCATAATTTCCCATTTCTGACCGTTATGCTTCAGCTCAAATTTAAAGGTATCGTCAGTTTTGTCATCATTGGTCCAGCTAACCCAGCTCCCATCAGACTCAACAAAGATCTCACGATCCCATTCGCGATAGGCTTTCCAGAAGTAGGTTTCTCCGTCTTCTGACCAAGGGTTTCCATCGGCTAGAAAATGGTCGATTCCACCAATGATCCATCCGCCGCTTTGATAAAGCTCTTCTGCATTTTTATACTCTTCCAATTCACGTTTGAAATTTGGCGAGATGAACTTACGAGCCATCGAATAATCGCCAGTTTGAGTACCATAATTACCCCACAAGATCCAAGCGTCCATCGTCTTGCGCATGCCTTCCATAGACTTTTCGTTGTAGCCGTCCTCAGGAGCGTTTGGCTTTGGTACATTCTGAGCCGGACCGTACTTATCAGCAGGGCGGTACTCGCCGTCAGGTGCTTTTGAGCCGCCCGAATAGCCGCGAACAGTAGACGGGGTGGCACTCGCTGAATGCGGTTCAGATACCGCCGCAGACGCCGAAGCGGTTTCAGTCGGGGCAGCGGTCGAAGAAGTCGAAGCACTTACCTCGTTACTTGCCTGCTGACCGCACGCCGCAAGCAGGGCGCTGAGTCCCATGAGTGCGCCGCTACCCAACAGGGTACGGCGAGGAATTTGGCTGCGGTAAAGGAAGGTACGAGGCTCCATGGCGGTGCGCTCCTATCGTCGGTGATGGTGTGTATGCACTTGTCCGGCTGGTAAAAAGGGTCGTTACTTGACCGCCGGAAGAACCCAGCCGCGCAGCGTAACCAGCAGGCGCAACAATGCACCACGGGACGCTACATATAAAACCCTACCGCATATTTACAGTCGTTTGCTTTGCAATGAGTGTAATAGCAACGAATCGTCACTATTCGAACAATTCAATGCTTTATACGTCAAATAACTATGCATGCTCAGAAGCCACATGTGGCTTTTCGGCGGAATAGAGGGCACACAAAAAAGGGGCACCGCCTCCACCCCAACGGGTAGAGAACGGTGCCCCCTTTCAGCACGCCGAGTCAGCGCACAGAGTCAACACGCCGGGAGCATAAAGCCCCCTGCCTGCACACCTTTTAGCGGCGAGCGCGGCGCAGCTTCACCAGGCCACGGTTAATGTGTGCCGCCCAGAGCGGACCCTCATACAGGAACGCGGTGTAGCCCTGCACCAGGTCAGCGCCAGCGTCCAGGCGCTCCTGCACATCCTCGGCGGTGGTCACGCCGCCAACGGAGATGATGGCGAGGTCGTCGCCGATTTCGCGCTTGAGCAGGCGCAGCACCTCCAGGGAGCGGGGCTTCAGCGGCGCGCCGGAAAGGCCGCCGGCACCGATTTCCTTAACCTTGGTCATGTCACTGGTCAGGCCCAGGCCGTCGCGGGCGATGGTGGTGTTGGTGGCGATGATGCCGTCCAACTTCAGCTCCTTCGCCAGTGCTGCCACCTCAATCACGTCCTCATCGACCAGGTCCGGCGCGATCTTCACGGTCAGCGGTACGTGGCGGTTGGGGCATACGCGGTCTGCCTCTTCACGCACGGCGGCAAGCAGCGGGCGCAGCGACTCGATAGCCTGCAGGGTGCGCAGACCCGGAGTGTTCGGGGAGGAGACGTTGACGACCAGGTAGTCTGCCTGCGGTGCCAGGGTGCGGGTAGAAATCAGGTAGTCCTCGATAGCGTTCTCGAGCTCAACAACCTTGGTCTTGCCGATGTTTACGCCAATAACGGGGCGTACGGCGCCGCGGTATTCGGTTTCGAGGTCTGCGCGGGCGGCGGCAACGCGCGGGCCTGCCGCTGCGGCACCGTCGTTGTTGAAGCCCATGCGGTTGATGACTGCCTTATCTTCCACGAGACGGAAGAGGCGCGGCTGCGGGTTACCGGGCTGCGCCTGACCGGTGATGGTACCGATCTCGACGTGGCCGAAGCCGATACCAGCCAGTGCAGCGATGCCCTTACCGCCCTTGTCGAAGCCTGCAGCCAGGCCGAACGGCGAGGGGAAAGTAATGCCCATGACGGTGGTTGCCAGTTCCGGTGCGGGCTGGAAGTACTTGCGCAGCGCGCGGGTGATGCCGACGTTGCGCAGGGTCTGAACGCCCCAGAAGCCGACGTGGTGTGCCTTCTCGGGATCCATACCCTTGAAGAAGATGTTGAAGAAGGTCGGGTAGATGCGCATTTGTTCTCCCTAGTGTTGGAGGGTGTGGGTGGTTTATGGGGCTACGAGCCGGGTGTGCCGGGTCTGTATGCCAGGGGCTACTTGTCCTTGGCGACGGCGTCGACAGCGCCACCGTAGCGGCGGTCGCGGCGCGCGTACTCTTCGACAGCTTCCCAGAGGGTGCGGCGGTCAACGTCGGGCCAGAGCACGTTCATGAAAATCATCTCGGCGTAGGCACTCTGCCAGAGCAAAAAGTTCGAGATGCGCTGCTCGCCGGAGGAACGCAGGAACAGGTCAACGTCGGGCAGGTCCGGCTCGTCCAGGTACTTCTGGATGGTCTTTTCGGTAATGTTGCCGGGCTTGAGCTTGCCCGCCACAGCGTCCGCCGCGATAGCTGCCGCCGCGTCAGCAATTTCTGCGCGACCGCCGTAGTTCACGCACATGGTGAGGGTGCAGACGGTGTTGTCGATGGTTTCGCGCTCGCAGTGTTCAAGCTCTTCGATGACGTTCTTCCACAGCTTGGGTCGGCGACCAGCCCAGCGGATGCGCACACCCCAGGTCTTGAGGGTTTCCAGCTGACGCTGCAGCACCTCGGTGGAGAAACGCATAATGAACGCCACTTCGCTGGGTGAGCGCTTCCAGTTTTCGGTGGAGAACGCGTAGGCGGTCACGTACGGGATGCCCATTTCGATAGCGCCCGCAACAACGTCCAGCAGTGCCGCCTCGCCGGCGCGGTGGCCCTCGGTGCGGGGCAGGCCGCGTTCGTTCGCCCAGCGTCCGTTACCGTCCATGACGACGGCGACGTGCTGCGGAATGAACTTCTTCGGAATCGGCGGAGGGGTTGCCCCGGTGGGGTGTGCGGGCGGGGGTACGGGCTGGGTGCGTGCCATGTGTGCCTTTCTTCCCTGGCGGGTTCTCCCCCGGGGTCGTTTGCCTAGATATGCGCCAGAAATAAACCTGGCGTGCTGTAGCTATTTTACCGTGACACAGCGCGCATGGGCGGGTGCTTCGGGGGTTATTTTGCGTCCTGGTTGACGCGTGATTGAAGCACCGGCGTGCATCGGCGCTGTGCTGATTGTGCTGATTGTGCCGAATACGCCGGGTGGGGTTCTGAGGGGCTTTACTGCGCTTTACGGCGCAGGCATCTCCGCTTCGAGGGCGCTCGCCGTTTTCAGGGGGTGTTCGAGCAGGTTCTGGGTGGTTTTCAGGTAGAGTCCCAGAATTTTGGAGGCGACCGGCACCGGTGCTGCGTCAATAGTCACCCAGGCGCGCGGATCTGCCGATGCGGCAGCGAGCGCATAGCCGAGCTCTTCGGCGCGCAGGCCGGTTAGGGGCGTGTCGGTGGCGGGTGCGCATTGGGGGCAGAGAACCGTATGGTGCCCGTAGGTGTGGGCGGTGTGGAAGGCAATGTACCTGCCGCTTCCGCCTGTAGCGCCGGGGGTGCTACTGTCTGCCCCGTTATCGCCCCGGCTATCGGCGCTCACGAGCGGGTTTCCGCATCGGGTGCAGTTCTCACCGATGAGCGGCCAGCCGGCGGCGTTCATGCTGCGCGCCAGGTAGCGGGTCAGGATCCTCTGCGGCACGTGCTGCCCGTGCGCGAGCGCGGCAAGCGCCCCATGGGTGAGGGTGTAAATATCGGCGGTGCTGTCGGTGTCCTTGGTGAGTGCTTCCGCCAGTTCTGCGATAGTGGAGGCGCACGTGTACGCATCGTAGTTCGCCATAATCGGTGCGGTGTAGGCGTGCAGGGTCGCCGCCTGGGTGATGGTGTGCAGGTTGGTTCTGCCGCGGCTGAAGGACAGGTCGGTGTGCATGAACGGTTCGAGTCGTCCACCGAACTTGGAGGTGGGTTTGCGTACGGCTTTGGCGACGGCGTGGGTGATTCCGCCGTCGCGGGTGAGCATGATGATGATGCGGTCGGTTTCGCCGAGTTTTTGGGTGCGGAGGATGAGGGCGGCGTCGCGCCAGGTGCGGGGTTCGCTCACGGGTGTCTCCGTTCTCGGTGCATGCTCGGTGGGTATTAGGCGGGCGGGTTTTCGGCGGGCTTCTCAATAGACGTTGCACTCAGTAGGCGCTGAGGAGCGGGCGCTCGGTAGGCGCTGCACGGGTGTTGCGGGTACGGTTCGACCCCTGCCTCGTTACCCCGCATAGGGGGTACCGGTCAGGGGTCGGTCCGTAACGTATGGGCGAGGCGCTAGTTAGTCCTCGTACTCGATATCGTCGTCTTCATCTTCTTCGTCGTCGACCAGTTCATCGAGGTCGTCCTCGTCTTCGTCACCGTAGACGCTCAAGGGGGTGACCTCGTTGTGAGCCTCGAAGAGGGCATCTTCGTAGGCTTCGAAGGCGTTGGCGATTTCTACGTACGCCTCATCGACGGCGGGGTCGTGCTCGCCGGTTCGGTTTACGACGGCGGTCAGGTGCGCCTCCAGCGCGTCAAGGAGGCGGGTGAGTTCGGTGCGAGGATCAATGCTCATGCCATTATTCTACTACCTACGCGCCTGTGGTGTGCGCCGGGCGGTCATAGGGCGGTTTAAATGCGGAACTATGAACGGGTGCGGCAGGTGAATCGGCAGGTAAATTCGGTGCCGTGAAGAGAACACCAAAGCCAGAGCGGTAAGCCCAGGTTGGTTAAGTCAGGCTCGGCAAGCCAGGTTGGTCACGCGAAGCAGCGCGCGGCACATCAAGCACCGCATAGAAAACATCTCACAGACACAGTGAACCCGCCGTCCCCAGCTCCCCCACTCTTCACAGAGTAGGTGCCGGGTGCGGCGGGTTCTTCTGTCGGTTAGCTCAGCTTGACGCTGCGCCTACTGAATGTTTGCTTCTTACGGGTTATGAACCCGAGCGAATTAGAAACCGAGGGAAGCTGCGGCTGCGCGGATTGCCTCAGCGGATGCCTTCAGCTGTGCCAGCTCAGCCTCGTTCATGGGGACCTCGAGCACGCGCTGGATGCCCTCGCGGTTCACGATGGTGGGCAGGGACAGTGCAACGTCCTTGAAGCCGTACAGCTCGCCTGCAATGGTGGTGGAGACGGGCAGCACTGCGTTCTGGCCGCCGAGGAATGCCTCAGCGATACGTGCACCGGAGATACCGATTGCGTAGTTGGTGGAACCCTTACCCTCGATGACCTTGTATGCTGCGCGCATAGCTTCGGTTGCCAGTTCTTCACGGACCTCTTCAGTGAAGACGAGCTTGCCGTCCTGCTCCCACTCGGTCAAGGGAACCATGCCGATGTTTGCTGCGGACCAGACGGGGAACTCGGAGTCGCCGTGCTCGCCGACAACGTTTGCGTGAACACTCTTGATGGAGACGCCAGCCTTGTTAGCGATCAGCCAACGCAGGCGGGAGGAGTCCAGAACAGTACCGGAAGACAGCACGCGGTTTGCGGGCAGACCGGTAATCTTCTGGGCAACGATGGTGAGAACGTCACAGGGGTTGGTGACGAGCATGATGATTGCGTTGGGTGCTACGGACAGGATGTTCGGCAGCAGCTTCTCGAGGATTGCGACGTTTGCGCCTGCCAGTTCGAGGCGGGGCTGGCCGGGCTTCTGGCGAGCACCAGCGGTGATGATAACCATGTCGCAGTCGCGCAGCAGTTCGATGTCGTCGCCACCGGTTACGGTTGCTTCGTGTGCGAACATTGCGCCGTGTGCGATGTCCAGTGCTTCAGCGTGTGCGCGCTTGCCGTCGATGTCGTACAGGACGATTTCGTCTGCGGAGCCGCGGACCATAGCTGCGTATGCGGTTGCGCTACCGACGCCGCCTGCACCGATGACGCCGAGCTTGGTGGGGTTGTTGACACCGTTCATTGCTGTATGCCCTCTTTCGTGAGAGTTATCCGTGTGGTGCGAGAGGATTCTCGCGGGGTTTATGAGGAAGCGGGTGTGTGCCTCGGGGGTGAATTTCCTGAGCGTGGGCGTTCTTCCCGGTGGGCTCGCTCCGTTACTTTCTATTATGCCGCAGATTTTGCGTTTTGTGTTGGGTTATTTTGCTTTTTTAGATGGGTGCTAGTGACTTTATGGGCTATGAGGGGTATTTTTCACTCATAAAACCAAATAATGACGTTCTGACCTTTTGAGCAAGCTCACATATCGCTCTCACATGTCACTAAAGTAGCCCTCCACATCCACGGCACCGCCAGAAGCCTCGAAATCAGCACGAACCGCCTGCGCCAACTCGTCATCAACCAGAAAATCCAAAGCCACAGAAGCCAAACCGAACGCCGCATCCAGAGCAGCATCCACCGCCGCCTGAGTATCCGCACAGTGCGCGAACTCCACCGTGTGCATACCGGTACCCTCGGGTGCAATCTGAATCAGCGGGTGAATACCGGGCACGCGCAGGCTCACATTACCGAAATCGGTAGAAGCCGCCAGGGTGTCACTGACCGTGCCAGGCGGGTACGGGTGGCGACCCACCGAACGCTGAGCCGAAACCCAACGCTTCAACAGCGGACGATTCGTACGCACCGGCATGGTCATCGGCGAAGAATCCCACGTCACCTCCGCACTCACGCCAGCCATGAGCGCCGCACCGCGCAACACCTCCTCAACTCGTCGCGACAGAGCACGCAGAGTCGGCGCGTGCTTAGAACGGATATTAATGTGCAGGCTCGCGGTAGCAGGAATCAGGTTCGGGGCGTCCCCGCCGTGATCAATAATCGCGTGAATACGGTCAGAACCGGGAATCTGCTGACGCAACAAACCCAAACCCTGATACGCCAGGTTCGCCGCATCCAGGGTGTTACGACCCATAAACGGGTGCGAGGACGCGTGCGCGCTCACGCCCCTATAGGTCACGCGGCATTCGCGGCGGCCCAACCACGCCTGATCAGCCACATCCATAAAGTAGGGGTGCACCATAATGGCGGCATCCACCTGCTCGAACGCACCGGCGCGCGCCATCAGCTCCTTACCGGCTTCAGATTCTTCAGCGGGCGTACCGTAGTAGAGAACCCTGCCACTGAACGCCTCGGGGCAGGTGACGAGCGCATCCGCCAGGGCAAGGAAAGCGCCCAGTCCGGATACCGCAATGACATTGTGGCCGCAACCGTGACCGATGCCCGGCAGTGCGTCGTATTCGGAGAGAATCGCGATGGTGCGGTGCTTGGTGGGGTCGTAGTCGGCGCTGGTGAGCTCCACCTTGAACGCGGTATCCAGGCCGAAGGCGGGGTACTCGATACTGAGGTTGGGGTGGGCTTCGCGGACCGCATCAACGAGCGTGCGGGAGGCAAAATACTCCTCGTAGGCAGTCTCAGGATGCGCGTGAATCGCCTTGAGAATTGCGGTCAGGGAGTCTGCGCGGGTGGCGACGGATTCGGCGAGGTCGCGGCGAATATGCGCCAGCCCGCTGTCTTCGTCGAGGTGGTGACCGTGACCCTTTCCATGACCGCGGTGCGGGCTATGGCCTTTTCCGCGACCCTTTCCGTGTCCCTGGCGCTCGCCGTGGCTACGTTCCTGCTCGGGATGCGCGTGCCCTCGCTTGCGGCGGTGCTCAGCGGCACGCTTACGCTGCTCGGTTTCGAGGGCAAGGATCTCGGAGTACTCGCTACCGCGCACGCAATCAGCATCGGGCGCATCGTAGTGGCGGGTTGTTGCGGCGGGTCGGTTCGGTGCCGTTCGATCGGAGCTGTCAGAAGTGGGCTGGGTGTGGGCGGCGGTGCCCTGTGCGTTCGCGTCAGTCATGCTTCTACGCTACCGTCTGCGCTCGCCGGGCGCTAGATGTTCGGGCGTGATGGAGTCAAAAACACCCAAAAAGAAATTTGTGTCACATAAAAGAAATTTTGTATATATCCTAGGAATCTTTGATTCATAGGAGTAGCGTTAAGCACATGGGAGCGGCAATCCAGCCGCACCCGTCACCATCCGGCGCTAGCGATGCGAATGTCGGCAGGACAGTTCACAACCGGTCCAAACCATGTCGTTTGGGCCTCTGTCAACGCTGTGACAGACCCATGGATGCGAACCGTACCGGCAAGCATACACCGCTGCAAGCGCCACAACCACGCTAAGGAGCTCCATCCCATGAAGGCAGCACGCTTCTACGACCGTAACGACATCCGCATTGAAGACATCCCCGCACCCGAAGCCGCTGCGGGCGAGGTTCTGGTCAAGGTCGCATGGTGCGGTATTTGCGGTACCGACCTGCACGAATACCTGGACGGCCCCATCTTCTGCCCCCAGCACGGTCACCCTCACCCCATTTCTGGTGAGGACTCCCCCGTCACCCTCGGCCACGAATTCTCCGGTGTTGTTGAGGCACTGGGCGAAGGCGTAGACGACCTGCAGGTTGGCGACCACGTTGTTGTCGAGCCCTACATCATTCGCGATGATGTCTACACCGGCCCCGACTCCAAGGACTACCACCTGTCCAAGGACATGAACTTCATTGGTCTGGCCGGTCGCGGTGGCGGTCTGTCCGAGAAGGTTGCTGTCAAGCGCCGCTGGGTTCACAAGATCCCCAACACCATTCCCCTGGACGAAGCTGCGCTGATTGAGCCGTTGAGCGTTGGCTACCACGCTGTTGAGCGTGCAGGCGAGTTCGAAGAGGGCGCATTCGCACTGGTGACCGGTGCTGGCCCCATCGGTCTGCTGACCTCCGCAGTTCTGAAGGCTAAGGGCGCTAAGGTCATCATCTCTGAGCTGTCCCCGCTGCGCCGCCAGAAGGCTCTGGACTCCGGCGTTGCTGACTACGCTTTCTCCCCCGCAGAGGTTGACGTTCTGGCTGAGATTCACAAGCTGACCGACGGCCGTGGCGCTGACATCGCGTTCGAGTGCACCTCCGTTCAGCCCGCACTGGACCTGATCCTGGATGCTCTCAAGCCCACCGGTAAGGTCGTCATCGTCTCCATTTGGGGTAAGCCCGCTTCCCTGGATGTTCAGAAGGTTGTGCTCAAGGAGCTCGATATCCGCGGCACCATCGGATACGTGAACTCCCACCCGGAGACCATCAAGCTCGTTGAGTCCGGCAAGATTGACCTCAAGCCCTTCATCACCGGCAAGATCGCTGTGGAAGACCTGATTGACAAGGGCTTCGACACCCTGATCCACCACAACGAGACCGCTGTGAAGATTCTGGTCACCACCGACCCGGAGCGTCTGGCTGAGTAATTCAGTTTCAGCTGACGCAGCTGTTCTTCTAGCTTCCTTAGCGTAGCTAGTGTGGGGTGAGGTTCCCTTCAAGGATCCTCACCCCACTACTTTTTTGCGCGCTGATATATTTTGAGTGCTTCTTCGCGTTGGAAGTTTTAGATCTGAAAGTTTCTGGTCTAGAGCTTTCGACGCAGACTTTTCCAGAGGCGCACACCAATAAATTCTCCGGGCATACAAAAATCCCCGGTTCCGAAGAACCGGGGATTATCTGTGCGCGAGGGGGGACTTGAACCCCCACCCTCTAATACGAGGACTAGCACCTCAAGCTAGCGCGTCTGCCTATTCCGCCACCCGCGCAGGTGACTTTCGAACGTTTTCCTTTCGGTGCCATTCGAAGCAACACGTAATACTATACGGGCTTTCTGAATACTCTGCAAATCGAATGGGCATGTTCTGCGTCACACATTCAGGGTTGGTTGGTTCACCGCACCCCCGGTGATCTTCTCGCACCGTGAGTAATATGACCGGCACGCCCACTCAACTGCCATATTTTCGGTCATAACGACTAGAATAAAAAGCATGAATAATGAGAACCTCTCCCGCGAAGAAGCCGCAGAACGTTCGGCTCTCATCAGTGTCGACACCTACGACGTGCATGTCGACCTGACTAACGCCAAGGACCCCGAATTCGAGTCCTACCCCACCGTCACCACCGTCCGATTCTCCTGCAACACCCCCGGTGCAGAAACCTTCATCGACTACATCCACCACAGCGTCGACTCCGTTAAGCTCAACGGCACCGAACTGACCCTGGCTGATGTCGTCAACGGCGCACGCATCACCCTGCCCAACCTGCAGGCAGAAAACGTGCTCACCATCCACGGTCGCTCCTACTACTCCCGCTCCGGCGAAGGTATGCACCGCTACTTCGACCCCTCCGACGGTCGCGTCTACCTGTACACCCAGTACGAGCCCTCCGACTGCCGCCGAGTCTTCCCGAACTTCGAGCAGCCCGACCTGAAGGCAGTCTTCAACTTCCGCATCACCGCACCCAAGAACTGGGTCGTCAGCTCCAACGGCGTACTCGAAAGCCAGGTCGTAGACCCCACCGACGACTCCATCACCAAGCGAGTCTTCTCCCCCACCGCAAAGATCTCCACCTACATCACCGCAATTGTTGCCGGCGAATACTTCACCGCAACCACCACCTACAAGCCCAAGAGCAAGGTCAACAGCGGTGATATCCCCCTGGTCGCATACTGCCGCCAGTCCCTCAAGCCGCACTTCGACTACGACCACATCTTCAAGGTCACCAAAAACGGCCTGGACTTCTTCCAGGACCTCTTCGACTACCCCTACCCGTACCCCAAGTACGAGCAGGCATTCGTGCCCGAATACAACATCGGCGCAATGGAGAACCCCGGCCTGGTCACCTTCACCGAAGACTACATCTTCGTCTCCGGCGCAACCGAGGACGACCTCGAAGGCCGCACCAACACCATCTGCCACGAAATGGCACACATGTGGTTCGGCGACCTCGTCACCATGAAGTGGTGGGACGACCTGTGGCTCAAGGAATCCTTCGCAGACTTCATGGGCACCCTCGGCGCCAAGGAAGCCAACAACTTCAACGACGCATGGGTCACCTTCGCGAACAACCGCAAGGCATGGGCATACATGCAGGACCAGCTGCCCACCACCCACCCCATCGTCGCTGACATCCCCCACCTGGAAGCAGCATCGCAGAACTTCGACGGCATCACCTACGCAAAGGGCGCATCCGTGCTCAAGCAGCTGGTCGCCTACGTCGGCTTCGACACCTTCATCGAAGCAGCACGCGTGTACTTCAAGCGTTTCGAGTGGGGCAACACCTCCCTGAACGACTTCCTGCAGGTACTCAACGAGGTTTCTGGCCGCGACATGCAGGCATGGGCTAACGCATGGCTGCAGACCTCCGGCGTGTCCGCACTGGGCACCAAGCGCGTCTACGGCGAAGACGGCCAGCTCACCGACCTGATCCTCACCCAGGAACTGCCCGCACAGCAGCCCGCAGGTCTGGGCCGCCCCCACGTGGCAAAGCTGGAAACCTTCGCGCTGACCGACGGCAAGCTCACCTCCACCGGCCTGTTCTCCCTCGAGTACCCGGCAGAGCCCGTCTCTGAGCACCGCGTGGAGCTCACCGATGAGCAGAAGAAGCTCGTTGGCGAAGCTGACCTGCTCATGCTCAACGCAGAAGACCACACCTACGCCAAGGTTGCCCTGACCGACGAAGACGGCCTGCAGGCAGCTATCGAAGGTGTCTCCACCCTCGAATCCGCACTCTCCCGCGGCCTCATCTGGGGTTCCCTCTGGGAGAACGTGCGCGATGCACGCCTGCCCGTCACCACCTACGTCGACGCAGTCGTACGCAACGTCTCCAAGGAACCGAGCGCATCCCTGCTGGGCACCATGGTCAACAACGCACAGGTCGCTATCGCAACCTTCTCCGCACCCACCGGCCGCGAGCGCCTCTACGACGCTCTCTACGACGCATTCGCAGCCGCACTGGCACAGGCTAAGCCCGGCTCCGACGAGCAGCTGATTCTGCTGCGCGCCCTGATTTCGGTCTCCACCAACGCGACCAAGGGTGAAGAGCTCTGCCGCGATATTGCCCGCGGTGCTTTCGAAGACACCACCGGCGATATTGCTGACGCAACCGGCATTCCTTACGACCAGAACCTGGGTTGGAGTGCGCTGGGTGCGCTCGCAAGCCGTGACCTGGTGACCGTTGAGGATTTGGACCGTGCGGCTAAGTACAGCCCCTCCTCGATTTCTTCGAATGGTTACGCGTACGCGATTGCTGCCCTGCCCTCTGCTGAGCGTAAGGCTGCTGCGTACAAGACCATCATGGAAGACGAGTCGCTGTCGAACGACGCTCTGGCTTCGACCATTAACGGTTTTGCTCGCGGTCCGGTTGAGCTGCGTGAGTCCTACTACGACTCCTACTTTGAGGCTTTGCTGCCCGTTTGGGCGTCCCGTTCGATTGGTATGGCGACCCGCATTGTGCGTGGCCTGTACCCGAAGGCTCCGTACAACACCGGCTCCACCGAGGGTCTGGGTGTTGAGGGTAACCCCTCCGTTGCGCTGGCTCAGCGTTGGCTGGAGGCGAACCCCGAGGCTCCTTCGGCTCTGCGTCGTCTGGTTCTGGAGGCTCAGGATCACGGCCGCCGTTCGATTGTGGCGCAGAAGTTCAACGCTTCCCTGCAGGACTAAGCTGCATGGTTTGAGTAGCTGAGCGGGGTGCTATGACCACCCTGTGAGGCTCTCAAGCTAATTGTTGTAGACCGCCGCTTGGCGCTCACCCGGCTGTGAACCGGGGGGTGTCGGGCGGCGGTCTTTTTCGCGGTTTTCTCAGCCGAAATTTTGTTTCGTGAGGCTCTAGGCGGAGGGTTCGCGGCTCTTTAGTGCGTTGACGTGAGTCAGCGTTACCGAGGCTGATTCCCCCAAACACAAAACTATATGCACCCGGTGCTAAAAGACAGATAAATGTCACCCGTTTTTGTGAGCTGTCCGCCCTGAAAGCATGAGAGAATAGACTAGGTATCCGCTCGCTTAGACATATCAGAAGGAGTTTTCAGTGGTCGATTACGCACTCGGTGACCGCGGTAGCGTTAACATCGTCACCGATGATTACTACGAAGCAGAAACCCTCCAAATCTTCGAGGAACTGCACATCGACCGTGAACGGATCTGGTACGGTGAAGCGCGCCTGGTTCCCGAACCGGATAACCCCTACGAGCCCAATAGCATCGCCGTCTACATTGACGAATTCAAGGTAGGCCGCATGAGCGTGGAGGACTCCGCCGCGTACTGGGATTCCATTACCCGTGTGGTCGCCTCCGGCTACGAACCCATCGCGCACCTGCAGCTTTCCGCTGTTGCCGTACGCGCGGAAGGCGGCGGCATGCACGTGAAGAGCACCGGCGTGCTCTCCCTGTCCGCACCCGGCTCTCTTTTCCCCCTCAACGACGCACCGACCCGCGCGACCCTGCTGCCCCAGGGCCCGTCCATGAAGGTGCTCGACGAGAAAGAACACTCCGAATACCTGCACAGCATCCTGCCGCCCAGCGGTGAAGGCCGCGTGATTCTGACCCTTGAGGCGAACCAGCTCAAGACCTCCGACGGCCGCTTCGTTGACAGCGTGGAGGTGCGCCACGACCGCAAGCTCGTGGGCCGCCTGAGCACCCAGATGTCTGAGCAGCTGACGCCCGTCATCCGTTACGCTTTTGAGAACGACCGCCTCACCAGCGCCTGGGGCACTATTCGCGGTAACACCCTGGAACTGTCGCTGACCGTTCAGGCTGCACGCCCCGCCGATATTCCGCAGGAATGGTACGAGACTCTGCCCAACAACGTTCCGGCACTGCTACCCGCTGGCGAAGAGTACGAGGTGCCCGCCGCATTCGTACCCACCGAAGGCGAGCGCCACTACCTGGAGTCCTCCGCACAGCAGGCTCCGAAGAGGCGTCGCGGTTTCATGAGCTCCCTGACCGGTGGCTCCTCCGCACCCGAGCCAACCCGCAGCGAATCCGCCGCCGAGAAGCCGATGATCGAGTACAGCCTGGAAGAAGAGGAGTACTACGAGCCGAACGAACGTGACCGCCTGGTGAACCTGGTCAAGGGCGCAGGCCTCGCCGTTCTGGTCGCCGGCCTGCTCTCGATGCTGTGGACCCCGATGCTCGGCATCCTCATCGCTATCCTGGGTGGCGCTGTCGCGGCAGTCGCCTTCTACTTTGGTCGTCAGACCTACTACGAAGACTACGAGGACTACGACGAGTACGAGGAAGAATACGAAGAAGAGGGAACTGCTGAAGAATCAGACTCAAAGGCATAAGATCCTCCACGACAGAACGTAAAGATACGAAAGGGCGGCTACCCCACCATCACGGTGAGGTAGCCGCCCTTTTGTGCGCCCCAGCAGCTCTCTAAGCGCCAACGAGGTACTTCCAGGTATCTACATTTCGACAGCTTTTCGGGAACAGTTAAAAACCAGCGGGGGGGCGAAAGCCTCATCAGCTTTCACCCCCGCAAGGAGTCAGATCTTAGTCCTGGCCGTAAGTCGCCATGAACTGATCCATGCTGTCATGCTGCAAAGCATAGGACAGGTTAGCGTTTGCAGCCTGGTTCACGATAACAATCGACTGACCGTCGTAGGACCAACCCGGGCCTGCGTTCGGCAGGGTGGTCATACGCATCGTGGTGTCACCGCTGGTCAGCACCGGAGCCGCAATCTGAGCAATCTGTGCCGCGTTCAGACCGGAGTCCACACGCATATAACCAGCAATAGACTCAACAGCAGACTGGAAAGAGGCCACATTATCCAGTGCGCCCTTAGACTTCATCGTGTTGTACAGGCCGCGCAGGAACGCACGCTGGTTACGAACACGCTGGTAGTCACCATCAGCAAACTGGTAACGAGCACGCACAAAGGCAAGTGCCGCACCGCCGTCCATGTGCTGCACACCCTGCTTGAAGGACCAAATGTTGATATCGAAGTTGAAGGGAACCTGAACATCCACACCGCCGACCGAGTTCACCAGAGCCTTGAAGCCCTCAAACTCAATCTCAGCCACGTGATCGATCTTGATACCCAGCAGGTTCTCAACGGTTGCCACCTGCAGAGAAATACCGCCGTAGTTCAGTGCGGCATTAATCTTTGCCGCGCCGTAGCCGGGGATGTTCACCCAGGTATCACGCATAATCGAAACCAGGTAAACGCCCTTACCATCAGCAGGGATGTGAGCAAGCATGATGGTGTCTGCACGGGAGCCGCTCACCTGAGCTGCTTCAGAACCGGAACGGGTATCGCTACCGAGCAGCAGGATGTTCTTGCCCGGACCCTTCACAACATCGTAGCTGTAACCGTCATCCAGGATGCCGTCGCCGTCCTTATCGTGCTCGCTCGCGTTAGCTGCAAGAGCCGCAGCAGCATCGGAGCCGTTCTCACCGTTTGCGGAACCGCCGTTACCGTTAGTGCCGTTCTTGCCGGTGTCCGAGTTGGTGACGGTCGGAGCCTTCAGCTCCGTCACATTGAGCTTCTTAGCCTCGCCAAGCTGCTCCTTAATTTTGCTGAGGTCTTCATCCACCTTAGTGATGGAGTCAAACTTCTCGGTCTTGCTATCCCAGGTGTGGCCAGCACGCCAAATAAAGAAACCAATACCGAGGGTAATAACCAGCAGAAGGATCAGCAGGATCAGCAGAATACGCTTGACCCATTTCTTCTTCTGCGACGGTTCAGAGTGAGCGTCGCTCATTAAGTTGTCCTTTGTTTGAGGTGGTGATACGCGAGGCGCGCAACGCATCCAGCGAAGTCTCTAGAATGCAGAGAGCCGGAAAATACCCGCCCGATACGGGGCGGTGCTGGAGGGCGCAGAAAATGCACAGCTCGCAAAATACTTACTCATTGTAACGCCGTCAGCTGGTCTACGCACCGGCGAACGAAAGGTTTTACATTACAACTTTCCTCACGTTTGGGCGAATATTGCAGCTCTCACCATAAAACGCACAATGCCCCGCCTCCTTGAAAGCCAAGGAGAACGGGGCATTGATTTCGCTAAAAAGCAAAACTGGGACAGAAGATTTACTTCTTGCCGAAGTTGCCGAAGCGTGCGTTGAAGCGCTCGACGCGACCTGCGGAGTCCATGATGCGCTGCTTACCGGTGTAGAACGGGTGCGACTCGGACGAGATTTCAACCTCGACGATCGGGTACTCGTTGCCGTCTTCCCACTTCTCGGTCTTGTCCGAGGTCATGGTGGAACGGGTCAGGAAGACCTTGCCGGATGCGAGGTCGCGGAACAGAACCAGGTTGTAGTCCGGGTGGATTTCTGCCTTCATTGATATACCTTCTTCTGCTACTGGATTTTGCCAGTAGCCCTTATATAGATGGAGTAGGTTTTTCGATGTGCAGCTATCGAGAAAATCTCAGAGCGCATCACCATTGTGCCCGCATAGGGCGCGCACAACCCATTAAGGGTACCACCTTCACGGATTAAATCCCAGTACGTTCCCTCACAGGCACTAACCTACACGCCGCAAGGGCACCCAAAGAAGGCACTTACGCGGGTTAGGGACCAGGTTAGACCTCGGGTTATGAACGCGGGCGGGTCTCCCAGAACGCCACGGCGCTCGCCGCCGCAACATTCAAAGAATCCACACCGTGCGACATCGGAATCATCACCGTATCGTCACACGCCGCCAAGGTGCGGGGCGACAGACCGTGCCCCTCCGTACCCAGAATCAGCGCAAGCTTCTCATCCCGGCGAGCAGACAGCTCCTCCAGGGTCAGCGAGTCCTCCTCCAGAGCCAACGCCGCACTCTTAAAGCCCAAATCGTGCAGGGTCTGCAAGTCAGCAGGCCACGACTCCAAGCGAGTCCACGGCACCTGAAAAACAGTACCCATCGACACGCGAATCGAGCGGCGATACAGCGGATCAGCGCACCGCGGAGTCACCAGCACCGCATCCACGTTCAGCGCGGCAGCCGAACGGAAAATAGCTCCCACATTCGTGTGGTCCACAATATCTTCCAAAATCGCCACGCGAGAGGCACCCTGCAGCAACTGCTCCAGAGGCTGCGGCGCCGGACGAGCCATCGCCGCCAACGCGCCACGATGCAGATGAAAACCGGTCACCCGCTCCAGCTGCTCTTCACTACCCACATACGCGGGAGTGTCAGGATGGGCGCGCAAAACATCCGCCAAGTCATCAGCCCACTTCTCACTCATCAGGAAAGAAACGGGCTGATGACCGGCAGCGAGCGCACGACGAATCACCTTCGAGGACTCCGCAATGTAAATACCCCACTGCGGTTCCATGGCGCTACGGAGCTTCACGTCAGTCAGCTGCGTGTAGTAGCGCAAATCCTGCTCGGGTGCCTGCGCCAGAGCCGTGACCGACTCGATGGCGTAGACACGCTCGGCACGCTCAGCGATCTGTTCGGCGCTCAGCTGCTTCGGGGCACGGCTCATGCGCGCTTGAACGCGGAGTAACGACCCGCGGAGGTGACGGTCAGAGCCAGGTCCATGTCGTAGGTTGCTGCGAGGTTCGCCTCGGTAATGGTGGACAGGATCGGGCCAGCTGCGACCACGCCGCCGTCACGGATCAGCAGGGCGTGGGTGAAGCCCGCCGGGATTTCCTCAAGGTGGTGGGTGATGAGCACGGTAGCCGGTGCGTAGGGGTCAGCGGCAAGTGCGGTCAGACGCTCGACCAGGTCCTCACGGCCGGAGATGTCCATACCTGCGCCGGGCTCGTCCAGCAGCAGCATTTCCGGGTCGGTCATGAGGGCGCGGGCAATCAGTGCACGCTTGCGCTCGCCGTCGGAGAGGGAACCGAAGGTGCGGTCAGCGAGGGTATCGACACCCCACTCAGCCAGCAGCTCGGTTGCACGCTCGTCGTCCATGACGTCGTATTCTTCCTTCCAGCGGCCGGACACAGCGTACGCTGCGGTCACGACGACGTCAGAGACCTTCTCGCTGGCGGGAATCTGGGTAGCCGAAGCACCGGAGGACAGACCAATGCGCGGGCGCAGGTCGAACACGTCAACAGCGCCGAGGGTCTCGTCAAGGATTTCAACCTCGCCGCTGGTCGGGTGCAGGCGGGCTGCCGCAATCGAAAGCAGAGTGGACTTACCGGCGCCGTTGGGGCCCAGAACGACCCAGCGTTCACCTTCGTTCACAGTCCACGAAACGTTGTTAAGGATGGGGCGGCCGCCGCGAATCACGGAGACATTCTGAAGGTTGAGTACGGTGCTCATGGTTCTTCTTCCAGTGAGTTAGATGGATGGGATGCGCCCCTCACCCCGCAACCCGTGCCGGGTTATTGGAGCGGTTGGCGCACATAGTACGCGGGCACCCCACATTGGGTTCCTCGCGCAAAATCTAGGAGCTATAGGGGGCTCAGGTCTATAGGGGTCTTAGGGGCTATAGGTGCCGCCGCGTCGAAGGCGGCACGCCTCATCAAATGTACCTTGTCAGGGGTGCGGGTGCATCCGCAACGGCACCTATAGCGGCAGAGTTATTAGTCGATGAAGCCGCGTGCGCCGCCGACCAGCTCAACGTGGCCGGTCTCAACGTCTGCGGTGACCATCTTCGCGATTTCCTGCGCGAACTCGTTGACGGTGTAGAGCTTACCGGCGGTTTCGCGGCGCTGCTCAATAGCGCCAGGGTGCAGGCGGTTCAGCAGGGTTGCGGTGACGGTGCCTTCAATCATGTCAGCGGACACGACGACCAGGGAGATACCCTTCTCGGAGAGTGCGGGGATCTCGGCGATCAGTGCATCTTCACCGGCGCGCTTGGACTCTGCGACGGGCTTGTACTCGTCCATGGTCTCAACCTCGCGGATGAAGTGCGCCTGGTGGCTGGTCACGAACACGATGCGTGCGCCTTCGGGCATCTTCTCTGCAGCCAGGCGTGCCAGGTTCAGCTGTGCGTCACGGTTCAGGCGCATTGCGTAGTCTTCGCCCATGCCGGTTTCCATGCCGCCCGACGCGTTCAGGATCAGGTAGTCCAGGGACCCGAAGGTCTCCACGGCGGTGTTGACGAGGTTCTGCAGGTCTTCGCTGTTGGTCACGTCAGCCTGCACTGCAATTGCCTTGCCGCCAGCCTCTTCAATGGCCTTGACGATCTTGTTCGCGCGCGGTGCCTTAGAGCGGTAGTTCACCACAATGTTCGCGCCCTCAGCGGCGAGAATCTGTGCGGTGTCTGCGCCAACGCCGCGGGAGGAGCCGGTAATGATGATGGTCTTGCCGGTCAGCTGTGCCATAGTTTTATGTCCTTAAGTCTAGAAAGGGTACGCCCACGCTCGGGCGCTTCGTGCAGTCCGTACGGGGTGGGATTAGTGACCCATGCCCAGGCCGCCATCAACGGGGATGACAGCGCCAGAAATGTAGCTAGCCTCATCGGATGCGAGCCAGCGAATCACGCGAGCAACCTCTTCAGCCTCAGCGAAACGACCAGCCGGGATGGACGCCAGGTAGTTCTTCTTGGTCTCCTCGGGCAGAACCTCGGTCATAGCGGTGTTAATGAAGCCCGGTGCCACCACGTTAGCGGTGATGTTACGGCCGCCCAGCTCGCGGGTGATGGAGCGTGCCATACCGACCAGTGCCGCCTTAGATGCGGAGTAGTTGACCTGACCGGGGGAACCGTACAGACCCACCACGGAGGAAACCAGGATGATGCGGCCACGCTTGAGCTTCAGCATGCCCTTGATGGCGCGCTGAACCACACGGAAGGAACCAGTGAGGTTGGTGTCGACCACGTCGGTGAAGTCGGATTCCTTCATGCGCATCAGCAGCATGTCGCGGGTGATACCTGCGTTGGCGACCAGCACCTCCACGGGGCCGAATTCTGCCTCAATTTCCTTGAATGCTTCGTTAATGCTGTCGGCATCGCGTACATCTGCCTTGACGGCGAAAAATTCTTCGGGGGCTTCACCGCTACGGTAGGTGATGCAGACGTTGTGTCCTGCTGCCTGGAATTCCTTGGCAATTTCGTAGCCGATACCTCGGTTGCCGCCGGTGACCAGCACGGTCTTGGGAGTGTTCTCGCTCATGAGCTTCCTTGATGAGTCGACCCCTCACGATTAGAGCCGATGCAGCGGCTCCACGGTTGGGGTGTGGACGGATGGACAGACAAACCTTATTTTACCGCGTTTTAGCGCAAAGGTGCCGCAGGCTACACTCCACTCTTGAACGGTGAACACCTACTCCCCTTCTTTTGCATACCTCATCGGGCGCGTACACTAGCTGAAGCGGAACAGCCCGCGCTCCCTTTCTGCGGGCTCGCGCGGGCACGGAATAACACCGCACGTAGAGGCGCAATAGTAAGGATAAGAAGACATGGATCTGCTCGGTTCACTCTCTCAGGATGCACAGCCCGAGTACGCCAAGTGCTCCCGCAAGGGCTGCCAGCAGGCGGCAGAATTTCAGCTGCTCTGGAACAACCCGAAGGTGCACACCCCCGAGCGCCGCAAGATTTGGCTGGCGTGCTCCGAGCACGTGGGCTGGCTAGAGAATTACCTGCGCGAGCGTGAGTTCTGGAAGCAGACTCTTCCGTTTGAAGAGTAGCGTCATGAGAGGTAGCTCCGTTTGAGGAATAACTCCACCTATCGAAAGTAATTTCGATATATGCTATATTTGTTCTAATGAATTTGAGGGAACACCCCGGCACGCCGGGCAATCACGCTCACTAGGCAACCACGCTCACTGAGCTATCACAGCAAGGAGGCACCTCCCCATGATGGGCTATTCGCACACTGTCAGCGCCGCAGCTGGCTGGCTAGTGCTCGTCGAGACGGGAGTGGTGCAGGTTCCCGATACCCCCACCCTCATCGTGACCACCCTGGCGTGCGCCGGCGCGGGCATGCTACCGGATATTGACCACCACAACGGCAGTATCGCCAACTCCATTCCACCCATTTCACGCTGGGTAGCCCGCATCGTCGGGGCAGTCAGCGGAGGACACCGCAAGGGAACGCACTCTATTCTGGGGCTGGTAGCCTTCTGGGCGATTGCCTATTTCAGCGCCAATCTGAGCTACAACGGAATCCCCTGGGCTTCACTACTTCTTGCCGCATTCTCGGGCGGTCTAGCCTTACGTGTGCTCGGTGCGCCGGGTGGATGGATCGGTGCCGTCGCCCTCGGGTACGCCGCCTACACGACCGATTCACTGGCACTACTCCCCTGGGCCATTTCAGTCGGTGCCACCATTCATCTGATTGGCGACCTACTGACAACCCGCGGGCTGCTACTCCTCTACCCCATTGTTATCAAGCCCCTGGTGGCATCCCCCCTATGGAAAAAGAGCGGCTACATGGCGCTCCCAATCCTGGGTGATGCTGGCAGCGTACGTGAGAAAGCACTCGTTCTAGCACTGACCGGGTACGTCGCCTGGTACGCGGCAGCCATGATGGGCTTTATCGAATACCCCCTGCAAATGTTCGGGCTGGGTATTCACGCCGCATAACTAAATTCTCAACGCATAACTAAATTCTCCATGAGAACAGCATCAAAGAGGACAGCAAAGCGCCCCGCCACTTCCCTACGGAAGCGCCGGGGCGCTTTTCTAATCCTTATCCCGACCTATCGGGGTGAGAGATTAAGCGTCCTGGATGGGCCAGAAGACGTCAACCTCAACGTTCTCTTCACCGGAGGTGGGGTACTTCTCGAACTCAGTGTTGTGCATTGGCAGTTCTCCTTCGTGAGCGGGCGGGAATCTCTTCTCCCCCGCGTTAGCTCACCATCTGTAGTGAGCCCTAATGTTTCGCATTTGCGTCCTCGCAATGGCGGGAACAGTTACAAGTCTACGCCCCATGCATGTTGGGTTTCTACCATTTTTCCCACAATGTATGTAGAGACACATGAAAAATTTAAAAAGCCCACACAGACCCCCTGAAATATCGCCTAAGAGCTTTTCTTTCCCTCGGAAAAACCCACAAGGCAACATTATTTCCCGTCAAATACACCACAAGTTTCGTATGTCAGAACCCACAGTTCCCATGTACGGGAACGCAATAACAGCACATATGATCAGAAAACAATACAACCCCACGGGTCAGGTCACATTTTTCGGCACTACCTACGAGAGAAATACCGACAATATCTTCCGCAACGCATCTTCAGAACATAGAAATACGCCCCGGACAATAAAACAACGCGCAATACACGCAAAGAGGCCCCGGCGCCACACGGCACCGGAGCCTCCCCCATGCTTTTATGTCGGTGAATAGTGCTTTACGCCAGCCTTTACGCCAGCGAAATCAGATCCTGGTAATCCTTCGACCACAAATCCTCCACCGCATCCGGCAGAAGCAGCACACGCTCAGGATCCAGCGCCTCCACGGCACCCTCATCGTGAGAAACCATCACAATGGCGCCCTGGTACGCCTTCAACGCGTTCAGAATCTCCTCACGCGAGGCGGGGTCCAGGTTGTTGGTCGGCTCATCGAGCAGCAGCACGTTCGCGCTCGACGCCACCAGGGTCGCCAAGGACAGACGGGTCTTCTCGCCACCGGAAAGCACACCGGCGGGCTTATCTACGTCATCGCCAGAGAACAGGAATGAACCCAGAATCGTACGCACGCGGGTATCGTCCAGATCCGGCGCGGCGGACTTCATGTTCTCAAAGACAGTGCGGTCACCATCAAGAATTTCGTGTTCCTGCGCAAAATAGCCCAGCTTCGCGCCGTGACCGTACACGACCTCGCCCGTATCAGGCTCGGTGGCACCAGCCAGCATGCGCAGCAGAGTGGTCTTACCGGCACCGTTCAGGCCCAGCACCACCACGCGCGAACCGCGGTCAATCGCCAAATCAACGTCCGTGAAAATCTCTAGAGAGCCGTAGGACTTTGACAGACCCTGGGCAGAGAGCGGCGTCTTACCGCACGGCGCCGGATCCGGGAAGCGAATTGCCGCAACCTTATCGCTCTGACGCTCCTCCTCCAGGCCGCGCAGAAGCTTCTCAGCACGCTTAATCATCTGCTGAGCAGCAACAGCCTTCGTCGCCTTCGCGCGCATCTTATTCGCCTGCTCCATCAGAGCATTCGCCTTCTTCTGTGCATTCGCACGCTCACGCTTGCGGCGGTGCTCATCCTGCTCACGCTGAGTCAGGTAGTTCTTCCAGCCCATGTTGTACTGGTCAATCACGCAGCGGTTCGCGTCCAGGTAGAAGACGCGGTTGACGACCAGCTCCATCAGCTCAACATCGTGGCTAATGACCATCAGGCCGCCCGAGAAGTTCTTCAAGAAGTCACGCAGCCACAGAATCGAGTCGGCGTCCAGGTGGTTGGTCGGCTCGTCCAGCAGCATGGTGTCCGCATTGGAGAAGAGGATGCGCGCCAGCTCCACGCGGCGACGCTGACCACCCGACAGAGTAGACAGCGGCTGGGCAAGCACACGCTCCGGCAGGTCCAGGTTGGAGGTGATGACCGCCGCCTCCGACTCAGCCGCGTAGCCGCCACCGGCAATAAACTCAGCCTCAAGACGGTCGTAGCGGCGCATACCCTTAGCGCGCACCGCCGGGTCCTCACTCGCCATATCCTCCTGCGCCTGACGCATCTTGCGCGCCACACCGTCCAGGCCACGCGCCGAAAGGATGCGGTCACGCGCCAGCTGGCTCATGTCATCCACCTTCGGGTCCTGCGGAAGGTAGCCGATAGTGCCGCTGCGGGTCACCGTACCGTCAGCGGGCAGGGTCAGACCGGCAAGCACCTTAGTCATAGTGGTCTTACCGGCACCGTTGCGGCCCACCAGACCGATCTTGTCGCCCTTATCGATGCGGAAGGTGACCTCTTCCATGAGCAGGCGCGCGCCTGCACGCAATTCGAGGTTCTGTACAGCAATCATGGGTGCCTTTCCGGATGGCGTCTGGTGTGTGGGTTGATAGTGCTCGGTAGGCGGGACTCGCCGGGCTAGAAGTAGCGAGCGCGCGGAGCACCTCATCAATTTTAGTGCAGGTGTGCCGAGTGCGCATGTGGGGCACCTTTTGTTTTTGTGGCGTGAGGTGTACGATACATACCGGACACCATTCATAGAACATTGTTCAAATATTGGGTTGTGACAAGCAAGTCAACCACCGCTACCCTCAACTCCGCAGAAAAATCTGCGGAGAAATACGTACCAAAGGAGCACCACCCCAATGACCGATCCCGTGCGCGAATCTTCCCAAGCATCCCAGGCACCGCGCCGTAACGTAGCGGCAAAGACCTCGCTCGCTACCGACCTCTCCCTCATCGCAGTGTTCGCGGGCTTCATCGCCGCGCTCGCCATCATGCCCGCCGTCAGCTTGGGTGGCGTTGCGGTTCCCTTCACTTTCCAGACCCTCGGCATTTACATCACCGCTCAGGTGCTCGGCGGCAAGCGCGCCACCGCCTCCGTGGCACTGTACCTGCTGGTTGGTTTTGCGGGCCTGCCCATCTTCGCTAAGGGCGGCGCCGGCCTGGGTTCGCTCGCCTCCCCGAGCGCCGGCTACCTGCTCGGCTTCCTGCCCTTCGCCGCTATTGCCGGTACCCTCGCCTACCTGTTCACCCGCAACACCCGTTCGGTGGGTGCGACCTTCCTCATGGCTCTGCTCGCGAACTTCTGCGGTTTTGTGGTTCTGACCGCCTGCGGTATCGCCGGTATGATGGTGAACGCCCACATGACTTTTGATGCCGCGTTCAGCGCGGCAATGGTATTCGTTCCTTGGGATTTGGTGAAGTCCACGATCGCGGTTCTGGTTGGTTTGTCGGTACGCCGCGCCTTCCCGTCCCTGGCTTCTGCCCAGCGTTAAAGGCACACAATGTGCCGCACGAGAGGATAGCTATGTTTTTTCGCCGCTCCACGCGCCAGCCTGCACCACAGCAGGTACAGGGCGAACAGGCGGTGAGCGCCTCTACCAGCATGCCCGCCCTTGAGCTTGAATCGGTGAGTGTTTTCACCGAGCTACCCGAAGGCGGGCATCGCCGTATCCTCAAGGATGTGAGCCTGCGGTTCACGGCGAAGCGCACCGCGGTTCTGGGTCTGAACGGTAGCGGCAAGTCCACCCTACTGGGGCTTTTCAATGGGCTCACCCACCCGGATGAAGGTATTGTGCGCGTGAACGGTGTCGACACCCTGGAGGCGCCGAACCGCAGCTCGAAGGGTGCGGGTGCTCGCGGTAATTCGCAGGGCGCTTTTGAGGGCGTGGGCATGCTCTTCGCCCAGCCGGAGGCGCAGCTGATTATGCCCACCGTTGCCGAAGATATTGACCTGAGCCTGCGCCGTGCCGCAGCCGTTGAAGGTAGTGCCCTCAGCGGTGAGCAGCGCCGCGAACGGATTCGTGAACTGCTCCGTGAGCGCGGCCTCGAGCGTCTGGAGGACCAGAGCGTTTTCACCCTCTCAGGAGGCGAAAAGCAGCTGGTCGCTCTCACCAGCGTGCTGGCGGCGCGCCCGCAGATTCTTCTGCTCGATGAGCCGACCACCCTGCTGGATTTGCGCAATCGCGCGCGGCTACTGAAGCATTTGGAGTCGCTGGATCAGATGCTGGTGCTCAGCACGCACGACCTGGATTTGGCGGCATCCTGCGATGAAGCTGTCATTATTCATGACGGCCGTTTGCTCGCTCAGGGGGATGCGGCGCAGCTGGTGCAGCAGTACCGCACGTGGTGTGCCGAGGGGTTCCCCAACGAGGGCGCTACCGAAGGTCTGGATTCGTCAGGAGGCGCGCATGGGCGCTAACACGCCGCGCGCGAATCCTCGCCCCGCCTCCCAGGGCTCGGATTTCAACCCCGGTACCCTGCTGGTGGGTTTCTACCAGCCATTGAACACGCCGGTGCATCGGGTGCCGCTGTGGCTCAAGGGCACGCTCTTCTTTGGGCTGTTCCTGCTGTTGGCGGTGACCGGCTGGCAGGTGGCGCTGGTGGCTTTGGTCGCGTCCACGCTCTGCGCGTTGTGGGCTGGTGTGCCTGCCTCCCAACTGTGGCTGGTGGTTCGCACATTGTCTCTGTTGCTACTGATCATGGTCGCCTATTACGTGTTTACGGGGCAGTACGCCTCCGGCGCGGATGCTATCGCGACGATGCTGACGGCTTTCTACGCTTCCCGCACCCTGTTGGTGAGCACTCCCCTGCCGGTTCTGATTGACGGCTTTGTGAGGCTGTGTTCGCCGCTGCGTTTTGTGGGTCTTTCTCCCGAGCGTCTGGGTCTGTTGATTGCGTTGATGGTCCGGTCGATTCCGGCGCTCATGGACCGTTGGGGTGCGTTGCGCAGGGCGGCGGTGGCGCGTAATCTGCCCAAGCGCATGTATTGGCGGCTGCTGATTCCGTGGGTGGTGCAGGCGGTTGATTACGCGACGGCGACCGCTCGTGCTTTGCGGGCACGACACGTGGACGAGCTGAAATAGCGCAGATACGCGAGAGGGGCGGGGTGAACCGTGCAAGGTTCATCCCGCCCCTTCGCTTTGCCTCGCCTAGCTTAGGCTGGTTTAGGGCGTTTCAATGAGGAGCGCCGCCGGCAGCTGCTCCCACCACAGGTACCAGTCGTGCTGGCCGTAGAGCGCCTCCACAAGCTTGTCGAAGCCGCGGTAGACACGCACCGGCATCGCCGAGGAAACCATCGTGTGCTCAACCGCCAGGATCTCTGCGTCGCGGCGGGTTGTGACCGGTACAGGCGTGTAGAACTCGATAAAGTCCGAGGCGATAACAGCCGGGTAGGCGTCGTCGCGTTCAAACCAGTAGCGGGCAATGGACAGCATCGCCTCGGGGCTGGGGCTGGAGTCCCACCCACCGAAAGGCAGGTAGGCGAACACCCCGGAAGCATCCCACAGCGGCAGGTCCATAATCAGCAGTTCCGCGGCGCTGTCAATATCGGTGGCTTTGACCTTCTCGTTGATGATGCCTGCGGTCAGTTCGAAGGGGTACTCCGCTTTCAGCGGCATAGCGATATCGTCTTCACCGAGTTCGCCGTTTTCCATGAGGAGGCGGTAGGTCTGCAGGTAGGTGCTCTCGTTCAGGTGCCGGAAGGCTTCGTGCGCGGCAATTTCTACACCGACCTGGTCCAGGTAATGGTGATGGTCGGTGATGAGCTCGTGTGCGTACCGCTTGATGGTGTCGGCGGTGATGTCCTGCACTGGGGTTGAGGTACGCAGGGAGACGTTATTCTCAATGGTCCCGAGCAGGGTCGGGTCGAGGGCAACCACGATGGGGGTTGTTCCCCGGTTCTTGCCCTCGTAAAGGTGTTCGAGGTATCGCCGGTTAAGTTCGGCTCGTGGGGCGCCGTGGCGGATTC
>ERZ773027.224-NODE-224-length-36506-cov-14.603330_pt1 | contig 36506 bp, 39 predicted proteins | sample MGYA00511032_ERZ773027 | MGnify/ENA primary metagenome ERZ773027 (study PRJEB29015, sample SAMEA2738138) | human oral metagenome | biome: human oral; feature: human-associated habitat; material: saliva | place: China | collected 2190 ... | reverse complement strand
CTGAATCGGTTCCATGGGATCTTAAAAAATTTGCATCATCCGTCGACTCTTAATTATCTGTAGCTGAGCACACCGTCTAACAGGGTTTTTATTTCGGCTCGACAACGTGCCGAGCACCGGCTATGCTGCACGAGCGAGGGTAATTACCCCAATTGTGGTGTGGTTAAAGTTTTCAAGTATTTGAGATCTGGAACACTTTCTACTGTATGGTCTAAAAGGTACGGTAGCTAGACCTTTTAAGGAGGCTTGCAGTGTCAACCGTTTCAGAACTAAAAATTCCGTTCAAGGACGGATTTACCTGGGTGCGTGTAACTTCCCCGGACAACAATGAACAAGGGGCTCTGCCATTGGTGATTCTTCACGGTGGGCCTGGCTTCTGCCATAATTATCTGCTGCCTCTTGAACGTCTCGCAGATGCGACTGGGCGGGTCGTTGTACATTACGATCAATACGGCTGTGGCAACTCGACACACCCCACTGGGGTAGATGAGGATTTTTGGACCCCAGCGCTTTTTGTGGAAGAGCTTCAAAATGTTCTCAAAGCTCTTGACATCGATGCCTGTCATGTCCTCGGACAGTCATGGGGAGGAATGCTCGCGGCCGAGGTGGGCATTGCCGGGGTGGAACAAGTGAAGTCTCTCGCTATTTGCAACTCGCCGGCCTCAATGGAGCTTTGGATGCAGGCTGCTCGTGAATTGAAGAAGCAACTGCCCGCCGAGGTTCAGGAAACGATGGCGAAGTACGAGGAAACTGGTGACTACGGTGCACCGGAGTATCAGGCTGCTACTCAGGTTTACGACGATCACTTCGTACTCCGCGTTCCAGGTGGTCATCCGGCCTATGAAGCTTCAAAGCAGGCTGTTGAGGCGGATCCGACTGTTTACAACACTATGAATGGTCCTAACGAATTTCATGTAGTTGGCACCCTTCGTGAATGGTCTGTGGTTGGAAAACTTGATGCAATTTCCGTGCCTACCTTGGTTCTTGCTGGTGAATTTGATGAAGCGCAGCCGATTACTTGGGAACCTTTTGTTGAAGAGATCCCGAGTGCTCGAGCTGTTGTGATTCCTGGGGCTAGCCACTGCTGCCACCTGGAATTCTCAGAGTTGTTTGATGCAGAAATTATCAAGTTCCTTAATCAGGTTGAGAATAATGAAGGGGACCAGCAGTCATGAGCTCGGATGGAAATAAGGCAACACAGCAGCTAGAACAATTTGGATACAAGCAAGAGCTGTCACGTTCCGTTTCAACCATTGACCTGATTGTCTACGGTCTGATTTTTATGGTTCCGATTGCCCCGTGGGCAATCTATGGCGAGGTGTACAACCTATCGAAGGGGATGGTCCCGCTCGTCTATGTCATCGGGCTCGTGGCCATGATCTTTACTGCCTTGAGCTATGGACAAATGGCCAAGGCGTTCCCGCTTGCAGGTGGCGTTTTTAGTTACGTTGGGCGTGGAACCAACCCCCGGATCGGTTTCTTCGCGGGTTGGCTAATGCTGCTCGACTACCTTTTGGTCCCGACTCTTTTGTACGTCATTGCGGCTGAATCAATGGTGGGTATTTTCCCCGGGACGCCGCGTTGGCTTTGGGGTTTGGTCTTCGTAGCCATTAATGTGGCTGTGAACCTCGCCGGTGTGACCTCGCTTAAGCGCATGAACAGGCTTTTCCTGGCGATGGAGCTAATCTTTGTTTTCTTGTTCCTTTTCCTAGGTATTAAGGCCTTGATGGGACATGAACTTCCGGGAGCTCATTGGTCGATTGAGCCACTATTGACGCCTGAGTATGTAACCCCTGCTCTTATGGCTTCGGCGCTGTCGGTTGCGGTGCTTAGCTTCCTTGGTTTCGACGGTATCTCCACGCTGGCTGAGGAATCTACTGAGGGGTCGAAGGGGCCTGCTCGTGCGATGATCATTGGGCTTTTCATCGTCGCAACCCTCTTCATCGCACAGACCTGGGTAGCTTCCTCCCTGTCTGGCAGCTTCGTCGAGGTGCCAGAGGATCGGGTTGGTAACTACTTCTTCGATATCGTCGGAGCTATTGCAGGTACAGGCGTTATGAAGGCCTTCTTCCTTTGCAATGTTCTGGCGGTAGGCATAGCGAATTCAATGGCTGCGCAAGCAGCTACGAGCCGACTGCTGTTCTCGATGGCACGCGACGGACACCTCCCTCGCTTCTTGCGCCACATTAACCACAAGAAAGTCCCAAGCAACTCGATTTTGTTTGTTGGTGCGATTTCTGCACTGTTGGTTCTCGTCTTCGCTGGTCAGATTGGCACGATGAGTTCGATGGTTAACTTCGGCGCCTTGGCTTCCTTCGCGATGCTTCATCTAGCAGTACTGTATTACTACGGGTACAAGAAGCGTTCGCGATCAGTCTTTCACACATTGTTCCCATTGCTGGGATTTGTGATCGTTGGCTTCGTGCTAATAAATGCAGGAGCAGAGGCCCACATTGCCGGCGGACTGTGGTTCTGCGTAGGGCTGATTGCATTTGTTATTAATAGCCGTCGAGGCGTGGACTTCTCGCTTCCGGAAGAACTTGGGCATTCCGCCTAAAAAGTAGGAAAAGGAGAGATGGACATGAGCACAATCGGATCGAAAGATAGGATCCTTGCTTTTGAGCCGACAATGCTGCCGGTAGCGCAGGTTGCACCTGGAGAAATCTTTACAGTGGAAACGCTGGATTGTTTTTCTGGGTCAATTCAGGATGAATCAACGTTGTTCAGCTCTGTCGGTTGGGAGTGTGTAAATCCTGCTACGGGCCCAATAGAGATTCGGGGAGCTAAACCCGGAGACACATTAAAGGTAGAGATCCTCGATATCACAGTGGGCGATATGGCCACGATGACGACCCATCCAGACTATGGTGCGCTACCAGGTTCTGTGGAGGAGCGGACTCGGAAAGTGCCGGTCATTGATGGAAAAGTCCATTTTGGTGATTCCCTTTCGTGGCCCGTGGATCCTATGATCGGAGTCATTGGAACCGCTCCCAAAGAGGGAAGCATTGCTACAGGGGTGCCAGACGCACACGGCGGCAATATGGATACTAAGCACATTCGAGCCGGGGCAACACTGTATCTCCCCGTAGAAGTCGAAGGGGCTTTGTTATGCCTGGGTGATTTGCATGCATTGATGGGCGATGGTGAAGTTGCGGTGTGTGGTGCCGAGATCTCAGGAAAAGTAACTCTACGAACCGATGTTATTGAGGGGCGCCCCCTGCCACTGCCTAGCCTTGTCTCGGGTGATGCCTTCTACTCGATCTGCTCCAGGGAGAGTCTTGACGATGCGGTGCAGGAAGCAGTCCGAATGATGCGTGATTTTGTAGCAGAGAAAAGCTGTCTCGACCCCACGGATGCTCTCATGTTGCTGTCGCTGGTGGGGGACACTCAGATTTCTCAGATTGTTGATCCGCAAAAGACAGCCAGGTGCCATCTTCCGTTGGCTGTACTAGATGCTTACGGCATTAGTCTGCCTTGACCGGCCGGATCTCTGCGGCGATGCGAGCACGATGGATGACTTCCAAGTCTAGGAGCACATGGCGTTCCGCGACACTGGAGGCTGTGTTGGCATCGCCTTTTTCTATAAGTTCCACAAGGCGGCTGTGGTCTGTGGCCGCGCGTGCTTCGAGGTCTTCATGAACATTCGCCCCGCCCCACGGATGCTCTGGAGCCGAAAGGCTTACTCTCTTTCAAGAAATAACACTGCATCTGTCAGTGCTGTTGAGGGTGCGGCTTTGAAGATTGACTGGTGAAATTCACCGTCAGCTATTTGTTTACTACGCCCGGTCGGAGCTTCGATAAAACGAATATTTGCCGACTTAAAGAGGTCGACATCTTCCTGCGTTTTGTTGATGGCGGCTTCAGCGGCGAGTAAGCCGTAAATCTTGCTCATCGCCTTTATTGTGTCGGTGATATTCTGTTCGTGCGCTATCAGGAGCTCCGCAGCTTCTGACGTATTTGCCTGATTGGGTGGAAGAACAAAATAGCCACCTCCGCGCCCCACTCGAACTTCAAGTAGTCCTTCCTGGGCGAGTGAATGCAAGGCCTCGCGAGCAGATGCACGCGAGGCCCCCAGCAGAGGAGCGAGATCACGCTCGCTGGGAAGAGACGTTCCTGGTAGGTACTCTCCAACAACTAGAGCAGTAAGTAGTCGCGCACGCAGGGCTTTTACTAGTGGTGTTGACACGACTTATCAGAATTCCTCTTTGAGCTCAGTAGGGACAATTGCTCCGATCTGTGCCTGTTTCTGCCATCCTCCTGAAGGGATGAGCCACCTGTCGGGTTCTTGTAAGAATTCCGATATGCAGGCTTGAGCTGCGCCAACGGATGTCGCTTCGTCACCTAACAAAGACGTCTCTAAGGAGACGGGGCGCCATTCGTAGCTCAGTGTGTGTGCCTTCAGCTGCGTACTAATTGATTCATTCATGTAGGGGGCCAGCAGGCGGTATTGTCCTCCCAAAACAATGGCTGGAGCGTCGACGAGATTGCAGTAGATCGCCAGGGCTTTACCCAGAAGCCTGCCCGCACGGCTGACGATGCGGCTTGCTACTTTATCGCCCTTGTGGAGCTTTGCCAGAAGCAAGCCAAAGGGGGCGTTATCGCCGATACCTGTGGCGTTCAAGATTGAATGAATGCCCGCAGCAGCTTCTAAACACCCGTTAGAACCACACGAACAGGCCAGCGATTCGTCTGCAATTGGGAGATGTCCAATTTCTCCTGCCCACCCGTGCGGGCCAGGGTCCACAGTTCCACCGCGCACCCACGCTGCGCCGAGACCTGTGCTGCCGGATATATAGAGGAAATCCTGGCAAATAGTAGTCGATGATTCTCGGCGAAGACGCGCTTCAGCCAGGGCTGCAAGGTTGGTTGCATTGCTGAAAGACAGTAACGCCGAACAAGTCTCCGAATGCATTAGAGCTTTCAGATCGACGTTAGACCACCCCATGCTGGGGGAGTGCAGGAGCAAGCCAGTTTCGGGATTAAAGATGTCCGAAACTCCGCATCGAATGGCATAAAGGTTCAGCCTCGAGCGTTCTGCTTGAGCAATCAGCACTTCGACGCTTTCTTCCAAGGCTGAAAGCGTCGCCTCGGGTGTGACAGATGGCAACGGTCGCTGAACTTCCGCAAGTTTTGCTGGCTCGTGCCATAGCGCAACGACCTACGGTGCTGCTTCTTGATGAACCCACCAAGGGCGTTGACATTGGCGTGAAGAATCAGATCCATGACCTCCTGAAACACATGGCTCAGGAACAAGGGTTGACTCTGATAGTGGCTTCCTCCGAAGAGGAAGAAATCTTGAATCTAGCGGACCGAGTCGTGGTCTTCGCCAAGGGAAGTGCGATCACTGAGCCAATTTCTACCGGCGCGCTCGACGTCGCCCGCCTCCACGAGCTCGCCTGGAGCTAGACCGCACAGGAGGGGTTATGAAGGGCTTCTCCCGCTACAATCGCGGCGATATCCCACAGCAAGCGGGCGGCAACTTTCGCCGTCCGCCCATCAACGTCAAACCCTGGATTCAACTCCACCACGTCCACCAGCCGTAGCTTTCCACTTGCCGCCACTTGGCAGGCGAGTGCACGAATAGTAGCCAGATCGACGCCAAGCCCCGCAGGTGCGCTTACGCCCGGCGCGACACCGGCTGGCAGAACATCCAGGTCAATCGACAAATGAATCACGTCGTGTGATTCGAGGAAGTTCGCTACGACGGTTTCTGCTTGGTCGATCTGCCAATCTTCCACGTAGGTTGCGCCCAGACGGTCAGCCTCATCGAACAATTCCTGCGTGTTATTCGGCCTTGAAACGCCTACTACCAGGTAGTCTGGTCCGCAATCGAACTGTTCACAGATTTGCAAAAATGGGGTTCCTGACGTCGCCTCTTCCGCACGCCGCAGGTCAAAATGTGCGTCCAAATTAATCACGCCGACACGAGGGGAGCGTGAGCTTTCGTTGGTGTGGGAGTCCCTCGCGGCGTCATCGTTGAGCCCATGGCGTAGGCCGCAATGGGAGCCGTAGGCGGTTTCGTGGCCCCCACCGAGGACAAACGTCACGGGATGTGAGCTCACTGATGCGGCCACCGCCGCTGCTAATTCTTGGTGGCCTTGCTCGAGGTCTGTTCCTCCAACAGTGACGTCGCCGTGATCAACAACGCTCAATTGACCATGCACTGCCAGCGGTGCGAGTGCCTGTCGCAGTGCGGTAGGTCCCTCGGAGGCCCCCGGTCGCCCGTGGTTGCGCCTCACCCCCTCGTCACTTGCGAAACCCACAATGCCTACCGTGCTATCGCCCGAATCAGTGACGATATGATGCCAGCGGGGTCCGTCGCTACGTCCTGTCCAGATGCTCATGATTGCACTATAGAGTGTTGTCATGAGTCCCGGGAAGAGTCGCGTACCAGCCGCTGCCAATACTCTTGCAATTCTGCAGGTGCTTACAGCCGCTGACGTGCCCATGTCTGCAGCCCGCATCACTCAAGAAACAGGCTTGCCGCGATCAACGGTGTACCACCTATTGTCCGTCATGGAGCAGTCGGGTTTTGTTGTTCACTTGGTGGAAGAGCAAGCCTACGGGTTGGGGGTTGCGGCGTATGAGATGGCGAGCTCCTACTCCCGTCAACAGCCTCTGGTTCGCGTTGGTAGGCGATACGCGGCGGCGTTGGCTATGCAGGTGGGTGGCAGTACACACATTAGTCGTCTGTCTGGTTCGGAGGTTGTTTATCTGCTGGAAGAACGCGCGCCGGATGCGGTTCGTTTGCTAACCGATGTGGGGGTTCGCCTCGATGCTTATCGGACGGCTAGTGGTAAGGCGATGATGGCGTATCTTCCGGCTGCTGAAGTCAAGGCTGCGGTCGGTGTCCACGGTGTAGGCGGGCGGGATTTCTCGGAGTTCGAGTATGATCTTTGTATTGTGCGGCAGCGGGGCTGGGCGGAGGAGACAGGCCTGGTAAGTCCGGGGCAGGAGAGTCTTGCGGTGCCTCTCTTTGATCATTTGGGTCGTGCTAGCTCATCGTTGGCTCTTACCTATCGTCAGGGATCCTTGGCGGAGTCTAAAAAACAGCAATTGCTGGCGGAAATGGTGGAGACTGCCGGAAAAATAGCCAGCACGGTGTACGGAAGTAACGTGCTTCACCTGCATAGTCTTGGATCCTAGACAATATAGTTCTTCAACCGCTGGGAATCTTTAGTATCGGCCCTTACATTTGTGGCAATCCACAATCCAAGTCACAAAATGCGAAGGAGCCACAATGAGTGAAACCACCACTAACACAAACGGCAGCAGGGTCATCCGCGCCCCCCGCGGGACTGAGCTGAATGCAAAGTCCTGGCAGACTGAAGCACCCCTGCGCATGCTCATGAACAACCTCGATCCCGAAGTGGCTGAGCGCCCCGAGGATCTTGTGGTTTACGGTGGTACCGGCAAAGCCGCCCGCAACTGGGAAGCCTTTGACACTATCGTCGAGACCCTCAAAACTCTCGAAGACGATGAAACGCTTCTTGTTCAGTCCGGAAAACCCGTTGGTGTGTTCCGTACCAACGAGTGGGCGCCCCGCGTCCTAATCGCTAACTCCAACCTCGTTGGTGACTGGGCAACGTGGCCGGAGTTCCGCAAGCTCGAGGCCGAAGGTCTCATGATGTACGGCCAAATGACCGCCGGCTCCTGGATCTACATCGCCACGCAGGGAATCCTTCAGGGCACCTTCGAAACATTCGCTGCGATCGCGCGCAAGCGTTTCGGTGGAACCCTCAAAGGCACGATCACCCTCACCGGCGGCTGTGGTGGCATGGGCGGCGCACAACCTCTCGCGGTGACGCTCAACGGCGGTGTGTGCATCATCGTCGATGCCGATCGCTCTCGCCTCGAACGCCGTCAGTCCAAGCGCTACCTCGGTTGCGTTGCCGACTCGCTTGATGACGCCGTGTCGCGCGCTCTGGCCGCGCAGGCTGCGGGCGAAGCACTGTCCATTGGCGTCGAGGGCAATGCTGCTGAGATTTTCCCCGAGCTTCTTCGCCGTCATCGCGCCGGCGAAATCAAGGTCGACATCGTCACCGATCAGACCAGCGCACACGATCCTTTAAGCTACCTACCAATTGAAGTAGCTTTTGAAGACTGGCACCGCGAAGCTGCTGAAGACCCCATCACCTTTACAAAGAAGGCGCGGGAGTCCATGGCAGCACAAGTCCAGGCCATGGTGGAATTCCAGGACGAAGGTGCCGAGGTGTTCGACTACGGCAACTCCATTCGTGACGAAGCACGACAGGCAGGCTACAACCGTGCCTTCGAATTCCCAGGATTCGTGCCCGCTTACATTCGTCCCCTGTTCTGCGAAGGCAATGGCCCATTCCGTTGGGCAGCGCTATCCGGTGACCCCGAGGACATTCGAGTCACCGACCAAGCGCTGAAGGAGTTGTTCCCAGACAACGAGCATCTGCACCGTTGGCTCGACGCGGCCGAAGAGTTCGTGGAGTTCGAAGGTCTTCCTGCTCGCATCTGCTGGCTAGGTTACGGTGAGCGCCACAAAGCCGGCATGCTGTTCAACAAGCTTGTCCGCGAAGGCAAACTCAAGGCCCCGGTGGTCATCGGACGCGATCACCTCGATTCAGGATCGGTCGCATCGCCCTACCGAGAGACCGAATCTATGCTCGATGGGTCCGATGCGATCGCGGACTGGCCGCTGCTCAACGCTCTTACCTCAACTTCTTCCGGTGCAACTTGGGTGTCACTGCACCATGGCGGTGGCGTCGGCATCGGCCGCTCCATCCACGCAGGCCAGGTGATCGTCGCTGACGGTACCGACCTCGCAGAAAAGAAGCTCGAACGAGTGCTGACCAACGACCCCGGTATGGGCGTTATTCGGCACGTGGATGCCGGCTACAACCGAGCCGATGAAGTCGCACGCGAACGCGGCGTGCGCATCCCAATGCCATTCAACTCTCGTGAAAACACTGACAACTAGGGGACATGACCATGCAACGCTATCCTGAAGGGGACTTTTTCAACTTCGAAGAGACCCTGCCGCAGCGCGAACACGACAAACTGATGCGTGTGCGAGACTGGGCTCAAAACCAAGTCCGGCCGATCGCCGTCAGCAACGACAAACTCTTCGCCGCATTAGCGACCGCACTCGATCGACCTCAATGGATCGAAGACTCCCGGTTTGCAACCTATGACGCACGCTTCGACCACCGTGCAGAGATGCGCGCAGAGATCAACGGTGCGTTGAGCGGCTTCACCGTGGAACAAGCAGTAGATAGGCTCCAACAACATGGCGTACCCACAGCGCCAGTTGTCAGTGTCAGAACCGCACTGAGAAACGAGTACGCTACTCACAGAGGACTAATCGCACGGGAAGAAGACGGCTTTGAGACACTCGCAAGCCCTCTGCGGTTGCGGGGCAGCGTCGCTCCCCAACGTGCACCAGAGCCCAACCAAGACATCGATTACGTCCTCAACACGGTTCTGAAAGAACCACCTCGCTAGGAGCACACATGGCATCCACACTGTTCACAGGAATATCAGAACTGCACACAGTCAGCGAACGCGGCGTCATAACCAATGGGGCAGTCATCACCCACAACGGCACCATTCAGTGGGTCGGTGCAGCAAACGAAGCCCCCGCAGCCGACCAAGCAATCGATTGCGGAGGACGGGCAGTGCTGCCGGGGTGGGTCGACAGCCACACCCACATGATCTTCGCCGGCGACCGTAGCCAAGAATTTGCTGCACGAATGGCAGGCGAAGACTACGCGGCAGGTGGCATAGCAGTCACCATGAACGCCACCCGGGAAGCCGGCGAACATGCCCTCACCGAACTGCTCAAACAACGCATCCGTGACGCCCACGCCGGAGGCACTACCACCATCGAGACGAAAACCGGATACGGGCTGGATACACAATCAGAAGCCCTAGCCGCGCGAATCGCCGCAGCACACGTTGATGACGTCACCTTCCTTGGCGCACACCTCGTACCCCCAGGTGCCGACCCAGATACCTACCTCGACGAAGTCTGCGGCCCCATGCTTGACGCGGTCGCACCGCATGCTCGATGGATCGACGTCTTCTGCGAACGCGGCGCATTCAACGAGGAACAATCACGTCGAGTTCTGTGCGCCGGGCAAGCACGTGGACTCAAGCCCCGCGTTCACGGCAACCAACTCGGCGAAGGCAGCGGGGTACAGCTCGCAGTAGAACTAGGGGCCGCCAGCGTTGACCACGTCAACTACATTAACGACGAAGACATCGACGCGCTCGCGAACTCCGACACTGTCGCGACAGTCCTACCTGCCTGTGATCTATCCACTCGGCAGCCACTCGCACCGGCCCGCACCTTGCTCGATGCGGGAGCTCACCTCGCTATTGCTAGCAACCTCAACCCGGGAACCTCCTACACCTCATCTATGAATTTCTGCGTGGGCACCGCTGTGCTGCAGATGCACCTCAGCCTCGAAGAAGCGATTAGAGCTGCTACCGCTGGGGGAGCACGCGCTCTGGACCGCCATAACGTAGGCAACGGGCTGGACCCCCAGGGGCGACCGGCCAAAGGAACCCTGGTGGAAGGAGCTGCCGCAGACCTGCACGTTTTGCGTAGCCCTCATGCAATTGACCTGGCTTATAGGCCAGGTATGCCCATGAGCCACCAGACGTATCGTGCCGGCCGCCGCGTGGCCTAAACTGCGGATTATCAAGAATCGTTTTCACAAAAACAAGGAGCACTAATGATCACTGTGAGCACTGGGCCGCTATCCATCGATGATGTTGTCGCTGTTGCCCGACACGACGAACCCATCCGTCTCAGCGATGAAGCGCGCGCAGGCATTGCAGCCACCCGCCAACACATCGACAAGCTGGCGGAACAGCAAGAACCTGTCTACGGAGTCTCCACCGGATTTGGCGCACTAGCGCGACGTCATATCCCCCACGAACAGCGTAAACAACTTCAGCGAAGCCTCGTGCGCAGCCATGCGGCGGGCTCCGGCCCAGAAGTAGAACGAGAAGTAATCCGGGCGCTCATGCTGCTGAGGCTATCGACACTCGCGACGGGTCGCACCGGTGTACGCGTCGAAGTCGCAGATACCTACGCTGCCATGCTCAACGCAGGAATCACCCCAATTGTTCACGAATACGGTTCGCTCGGGTGCTCCGGTGACCTTGCTCCGCTATCGCATTGCGCACTAGCCCTCATGGGCGAAGGACGGGTACGAGACGCACAAGGCAACGCCATGGACGCCGCCGAAGCCCTCGCCGCCGCCGACATCGAACCCCTCGTGCTGCGCGAAAAAGAAGGCCTCGCCCTGATCAACGGAACCGACGGCATGCTGGGGCAACTGTGCTTAGCAATCGTCGATCTGCGCCAACTAGCAAATACCGCGGACCTCGCCGTCGCCATGAGCGTTCAGGGCCTTCGCGGAACCACGGGAGTGTTCGAACCACATCTGCAGGCACTGCGCCCGCAGCCAGGTCAAGCAGTATCTGCGGCCAACATCCTTGCCCTTAGCCAGCAATCTCCCTTGCTGGACGCGGCCTACGAAGAGTTCAAAACGAGCCACGTGCAGGATGCTTACTCGGTGCGCTGCTCCCCGCAGGTTACTGGTGGGTTCCGGGACACCATCGACCATGCGGCTCGCGTTGCAGGTTACGAGCTCGATTCCGCTGTCGACAATCCGGTCGTTACTCTCGACGGCGGAGTTCGATCTAATGGAAACTTCCATGGTGCGCCAGTGGCCTATGTACTTGACTTCCTGGCGATTGTTGCCGCAGATGTGGCCAGCATGTCAGAGCGCCGCACAGATCGTTTCCTCGACCCTGCACGAAATCGGGGCCTGAATCCATTCCTTGCGGATGATCCAGGCGTCGACTCTGGGCACATGATCGCCCAGTACACCCAAGCTGCGATCGTTTCGGAGATGAAACGCCTAGCCAACCCTGCCTCGGCCGACTCCATCCCATCCTCCGCGATGCAGGAAGACCATGTATCGATGGGATGGTCGGCAGCGCGAAAACTGCGCAAGGCGGTTGATGGTTTGCGTCGGGTGCTGGCGATAGAAATCCTCACCGCTGCACGAGCTATCGATATGCGTGAGCAGCAACCATCGCCCGCCGTCGCAGCAGTCATCGCCAGGTTGCGTGATGACGTCGCGGGACCCGGCGTCGACAGGTTCCTTTCGCCCGAAATTGAAGCCACCGTTCAGCTCGTCGCTGACGGAACCCTGCTGGATGTTGCACACCAGGTGTGCCCCATGCAGTAGCCCGGCAGTTGTCACCGTATGGGATAACAGTGCCTCCGAGCTACAGCAAGGTCGCTACAGCAGGGTCGCGATCAGATCAGCCGCATCAGCAGCCACGATCGGAAGCTCGTCGCGTTCTCGCTTCGAAAAATCCTCCAGCACAAACTTCGCCGGAGCCATCCTGCCCGGAGGCCTACCAATCCCAACCCGAATCCGCTGATAATCCGGGGTAGACAACGCCTTAGTAATATCGCGCAGCCCATTATGGCCGTTTCCGCCGCCCCCCACCTTGTGCACGACCTGGCCTAGATCTAGATCCAACTCGTCATGCACCACAATGATGTCCGCGGGCGGAACCTTGAAAAAAGAAGCCACATTTTTTACAGGCCCGCCCGACAAATTCATCATCGACCGCGGCTTTACCACAATCACATCAGGGAATTCCGCGACGTCAACATTCGTACGTTTATGTGTACCGAAACGGCCACCGCGGTCGTCAACAAACGCATCCACGACGATAAAACCCGCATTGTGGCGAGTCATCGCGTAACGAGGCCCCGGATTACCAAGACCAACTAGCAGCTTTTTCGCCAAGGGGTGCCTCCTCAGGCGCTTAATACAGGCGCGTACTCTTCGTTGCCCACACATCACAGTGAACAGTGGCGACAGTGAGAATAGTTTATTTAGCGCCTTGTCACAGAATCGTAAGAATATCCCACCGGGGTTCGTAATTTCTGCTCTTTACAGTGGGCATCATGAGAATCCAAAAGAGTTACCTCACAGTATTGTTACTACCCGCTTTGGCACTGGCTGGCTGCAGCTCTAGCTCGGATGCAGACAAAAAAGATGACGCCATGATGTCGACCTCCGCGACGTCGAGCGCGATGAGCACGTCGTCCGAAGCCCCTGAAACTTCAGCGGCCATGGACAAAGATGCCAAGGACGGCATGAAGAAAGACTCCATGGAAAAAGACGCCATGGAAAAGGACTCCATGGAAAAGGACTCCATGAATAAGGGCGGCGAATTTGTCACCTACGAGCAGTACATGGAGCACTCCGACGCAGCAATGCACCACGACGGCCGAACCGTCCTCTTCTTCGACGCATCCTGGTGCCCCGACTGCCAGAAACTCAAGAACGCCCTAAGCTCCGAGCACGATGTGATCCCCGCTGACGTGACCGTCGTCGACGTGGACTACGACTCCCACAACGATCTGCGCAAACAGTACGGAGTGACCATGCAGCACACCTTCGTTGAGGTGGATGCGCAGGGCAACAAGGTCAGCAGCTGGTCCATCACCGACCCGTCGGCACTGAATGAAAAGCTTGCAGGCTAGCCGATGATTCTCACTGGGCTACTGTCGTTCGGCGCGGGTCTGCTCACAGTACTCGCGCCCTGTGTGCTGCCTTTTCTACCGATCATCGTCGGAGGCAGCCTACGCGGACATCGATCGCGACCGTACATCGTCGCGGCGTCATTAATTGCTTCACTGCTCGCATTCACACTGCTATTGAAGGCAAGCACAGCGCTCATCGGAATTGATCCGCGCTGGTGGAGCATCATCTCCGGAGTAATCGTTGTCCTGTTGGGCATCGCTATGCTGTTCCCGGACCTGTGGACGCGTGTGTCGCTCGCTATTGGCTTCGACCAAAAGTCGCACAACATCCTTGACCGCGCAGTCAGCCACGAAAAGCGCGTCACTTCAGCCGTGTTAACGGGTGCGGCACTCGGCCCAGTGTTTTCCAGCTGCAGCCCCACCTACGCGTGGGTGATCGCAACAGTACTACCCGCAAGCCCCGTGGCGGGACTGATCTACCTCGGTCTCTACTGCGTGGGCGTTGGGGGAGCGCTGCTTGCATTTTCTCTACTCGGCAGGAAGCTTGTCGACCGAGTGCAATGGGCGGCCAACCCCCGAGGATGGTTCCAACGAAGCATCGCCGTGCTGTTCATCATCATCGGCCTGGCCGTGAGCACCGGAGTCGATAAGAAATTCGAAACATGGGCAGTGTCATGGGCGCCGTCCTTCACCGAAATCGAAAACAAACTGCTCCCCAGCGATAACGACGATTCATCCGCCGACGCCGCAGCTCCTACACAGTCGTCGGGTGCTGCCGCCCCAGACTTTCAGGGAATCGATACATGGATCAACAGTGATCCGTTAAGCATCGATGAACTGCGAGGCAAAGTGGTGCTGGTGGACTTTTGGACGTACTCCTGCATCAACTGTGTGCGAACCCAGCCGTACCTGAACGAGTGGTACAACAAGTATCACGACGACGGATTGGTGATCGTCGGCGTGCACGCACCGGAATTCACCTTCGAAAAAGACCCAAAGAACGTCGAGCGTGCCGTGGAAGAAGCGGGTATCAAATACCCAGTCGCTTTGGACAATGACTTCGCTACCTGGAACGCCTACAAAAATAAATACTGGCCAGCAAAATACCTGATTGATGCTCAGGGAAACGTGCGATACACCCATTTCGGTGAAGGCGAATACGAAGACACCGAGAAAGCGATCCAACAGCTACTCGATGTACGCCAACCCGTGTCCACGGTGGACAATGGCCTTGCCGCCGGAGTTGGTCAGTCCCCCGAAACCTACCTGGGCACCCAGCGTGCACGTAACTTCCAAGGCGACCACCCCCTGCGCTCTGGAACAGGGGAGTATGACGCCGCGGGGGAACTGGACAGCGACGAATGGACCCTGGGTGGAAACTGGGATGTTCAGGATGAAAAAATCACCGCTGACAAGAGTGGCGCTACGTTGACCTACGTGTTCGATGGTGCGGAAATGTACCTGGTGATGAGTGGTCGAACAGGCGCAACAGTACACGTATCGGTTGAAGGTGAGCCGGATGCCTTCGGCGACGACGTCACAGATGGGCGTATTACACTAGACGGAAGTCGCTTGTACCACCTCGTTCATCTACCTGAACCGCGTACGAAGACCACGGTGAAGTTAACCTTCGATGAAGGAGTGTCCGCTCATGCATTCACCTTTGGGGGCTGACGAACCCTCCCGCAGCACAGTGCTCGTCGTCGATGACGACTCCACTGTTCGCAGCGTCGTCGTCGACTACCTGAAGGCGTCAGAATACGACGTCACCGAGGTCGGCGACGGATTGCAGGCGCTACAGCTGGCGCAAAGCCAGCGGTGGGACCTTCTCATCTTGGACCTGATGCTTCCGTCGATGGACGGACTAGAAATCCTGCGTCGCGTGCGGCACTCGGATCCAGACACTCCGGTTATTTTGTTGACAGCCAAAGGCACGGAATCCGAGCGCATCCTGGGGCTTGAAACAGGTGCCGATGACTACATGACCAAACCTTTTAGCCCCCGTGAGCTCGTTCTTCGAGCAAACACCATCATTAGAAGAACGAAAGCCAAAGCCGAGCTCGAGCCTGACCGCGACGTCATTTCCGATGGGGACCTACACGTCGATCTCACGGCAAGGAAAGCATCCAACGGCGACGAAGAGCTATCCCTCACCGTGCGGGAGTTTGATCTACTCGCACACTTCATGAGCCACCCCAACCAAGTATTCTCACGAGACCAGCTCATGGGGGCTGTGTGGGGATGGGAAATCGGTGACCCCTCAACGGTAACTGTCCACGTGCGACGTCTGCGCAGCAAGATTGAGAGCGACAGCACGGCACCGCAACGATTGGTCACAGTATGGGGAACCGGCTACCGATGGGAACCACAGGAAGGTTGAGATGGCTAACGAACTGCTCCTGGCCGTAGCCGCCGCAATAGTTACCGGCATGCTCGGCGCCTTGGTGACCGTGCGGATCGCGCGAAAAAGCCTACGGTGGGCGTCAATTTTGAGCCCACTGGCAGTCGTTGGTTCGATCGCTGCAGGCCTCATAGTCGGTATTCATTTCATGGTGATCGAGGGGCAGAGCGTTGTCCTACTCATACTCGCTGCCACTATGCCTGTGGCACTCGTGCTCGGGGTGGGCATGTCAATGAAAGCACAACAGGTGGCTGCTCAGTCATTGGCGGAGATCGAAAAAGAACGACGCCAACGCGAGGTTGAAGAAGGCCGTCGAGAGCTGATCACCTGGCTTTCACACGATTTGCGCACCCCACTAGCTGGGATTAAGGCGATGGGCGAGGCTTTAGAAGACGGTGTGGCCCCCGATCCGGGGCGCTACTACCGCATGATTGTCGCTGAAGCCGAACGAACAAACGAGATGGTCAGCAGCGTGATGTCGCTGGCCGGCCTGCAGACATCTTCTGAGGAAGTCAACCATGAGCTCGTATCTCTGAGCGACTTGGCATCCGATCTGGTGGGGCAGCTGACCCCGCTCGCTCAAGCTCGACGGTCGCGTTTGCTCCTCGAATGTGACTCCAACGTCGACGTCCATGGCGACCCGCACTTGCTCAGCCGAGCGATGCAAAACATCGTGGCGAATGCGATCCAATACAGTGGCGAAGAATCCACCATCACGGTCAGCGTGCGTTCCACACAAGAAGGCGCTGCATTTGAGGTGCTTGACCAGTGCGGCGGGCTTTCAGCGGATGCGTTGAGCAACATGTTCCATGTTGGTTGGCGGGGCAGTGTGGCACGCACACCGTCGGCACACGGCGGGGGTTCCGGCTTGGGCCTGCCGATAGTCCAGATGGTGGCCGAGGCGCATCAAGGAACGGTCAGTGTTCGCAATGATGGGGACGGGTGCCGCGTGACAGTGGAATTGCCGGAAAGACGATAACTTGCCGACTGTTCAGCCGTCGCTGTAAGTCGCGGCGGCGATCTATGCCGTGGGGAGGACGGGCGCACTCTGCCCCGTTGGTGCTTGTTTTTGGTGGGGAAGGTACAGAAAATCGGCAGATTTGGGTTTTGAGGGAGAGTGACCTGCGGAATTAGGGGAGGGGGAGGTAAATCTGCCGGTTTTTTGTACGGTTGGGCATCTGAGGACGGGGCCTGAGCGGGGCGTAGGCGGGGTGTGTGCACTGGTTTGGGCAAATTTGCACCTTTAAAAAGGAGCGACCTGGGGAAATGGGAGCGCGAGGTGCAAATCTGCCAGAACCAGTGCATCTTTCACGCGTCCCCCAGTGCGCCCTCCCCGGCCACGGCATCGCCCCCGCACCGGTCGCCGACTGCAGACTGCAGACTGTGCGCCCCCGGCGCATCTGCTGCCCCAGTACTGCACTCTGCTTGGCAAAACCCGGGCACGGCATCGCCCCCACTCCGGCACTGCCGGCACCGCCAGCTCGCCCTTTCGCGGCTGTGTTGGCGGTGAGCCACTCCTAGTGGGGCATGCCTGGAGGGCCTGCGGTTTCTTTGCTGGTGTTCCATTGGATGGAACGTGTGCAGGACTCATGGGGGGCACTTTTCTAAGCTGTGGTGCAGCACACTGCCCCTCGTTTTTGTAAGGAGTCTATCTATGAACTACACCAGCACTTGGGACGACCTAGCCGAGGTAGCTTTTGACCAGGGCTACATCGAAGCAGGCGGATATCGCACGCGTTACCTCCATGCAGGCACCTCCGATAAGCCAACTCTGTTCATGCTTCACGGGATCACCGGACACGCCGAAGCGTACGCACGAAATCTCGCTGCTCATTCAGAGCACTTCAACGTGTACGCGATTGACTTCATCGGCCACGGTTACTCTTCGAAGCCGGAGCATCCACTGGAGATTAAGCACTACATCGAACAAGTGCTGGCAATCATGGATGAGCTGGGGGTCGAAAAAGCGTACTTCTCAGGCGAATCTCTTGGTGGCTGGACCACCGCCCGCTTGGCGCAACTGCACCCAGAGCGTGTCGAGCGCATTGTCCTCAACACCATGGGCGGCACTATGGCTAACCCACAGGTGATGGAGCGTCTTTACACATTGTCTATGCAGGCAGCAGAAGATCCAAGCTGGGAACGCGTTAAGGCCCGCCTTGAGTGGCTGATGGCAGACCCAAGCATGGTTACCCCAGATCTCATCCGCACCCGTCAGCGCATCTTCGAGCAGCCAAATTGGAAAATGGCTTGCGAAATGAACATGGCATTGCAGGATATGGAGATCCGCAAGCGAAACATGCTCTCCGATGATGATCTGCGACAGATCGAAGTGCCAGCTTTGGTTTTGTGGACAACTAAAGACCCGTCTGGCCCGGTAGACGAGGGGCGCCGCATTGCTGATCTGATCCCTAACGGTCAGCTTGCCGTGATGGAGGAGTGTGGCCACTGGCCACAGTACGAGGACACCGAAACCTTTAATAAAATCCAGCTGGACTTTCTGCTGGGTCGAAACGACTAGGAGCAGTGATTGACCATGGCAGAATTCGCATTGCTTGCAATGAGCCACAGCCCACTCTTGGGGATTAATGATCCGGGCCAGGAAGCTACCGACAGCCTGAATGAAGCATTCGAGATTATCCGTCGCTTCGCTGACGATTTCAATCCAGATTTGATTGTCAACTTCGCGCCAGATCACTACAACGGGTTCTTCTATGACTTGATGCCACCCTTCTGCATCGGTTACGAAGCCATTGGTGTCGGAGACTACAACTCTCAGGCTGGTCCACTGAACGTGCCAACCCAGATCTCAGAAGAGATGGCGCAGTACGTTATCAACGCAGGTGTGGACATGGCGATTTCGCGGCGTATGGAGATCGATCATGGTGCTGTCCAGCCAATGGAAGTCATCTATGGTGACATAACGGCCAAGCCATGTGTTCCCATCTATGTCAATGGTGTGGCGCGGCCATTCCAGCCGATGGAGCGTGTCCGGAAGATGGGGCAGGCGGTAGGTGCTTACCTCAAGGGACGCGATGAGCGCGTTTTGTTCATCGCCTCTGGCGGTTTGAGCCATGATCCACCTGTGCCTCAATGGGCAACCGCCACTGAGGACCAACGAAAGCTTCTTCTTAACGGCCGTAATCCTACCGAGGAGGCCCGTAACGCGCGGCAGGAGCGTGTCATCACTACTGCTCAGGCCTTTGCGCGCGGAGAAGCTGACATCTTGGACCTGAACCCCGAATGGGACCGTGGGTTCATGGATGCCTGTGCGGCGTCGGACCCCACCCGTTTTGATAGCTACACTGCTGATGAAATGGATGCTCAAGCTGGGCATTCTGCCCACGAAGTTCGTTCATGGGTAGCTGCGTTCTCTGCTATGCATGAGGCCACAGGCGGCTACAAGGTGGAGTACGAATACTACCGACCGATTCGCGAGTTCATCGCTGGTTTCGGTGTGATGGCGGTGAAGTAGCTATGACAGCAGAAGGATGCCGCGACGAAATTTTTACAGAGGTGGCAGCGGGTTTACTAGCAGCGTATAGCTCACGTACCCCTGTGGAACCGCCGCGCGATGTCATCGAGGATCTCGATGTTGCAGGAGCGTATAAGATTCAGCAACTCCAGGAAGCTACACTGCGTGCAGGCGGCCATAAAATCGTCGGACGCAAAGTCGGTCTTACGTCGAAGGCTATGCAGAAGCAGCTCGGTGTTGATAGTCCAGACTTTGGATTCTTTACTGAGTCTATGGTGCTCAAGGGGCCCGTGGAAGCCGATAGGTTTATTGCGCCGAAAATTGAACCTGAACTCGGTTTTCGACTGGCAAACGACCTGCCTGCGCATGCAACGGTTGACCAAGTGGCCGAGACCGTGGACGCGGTTTTCCTAGCCGTTGAAATCATTGATTCTCGCGTTCGAGACTGGGATATTCGCTTGGTTGACACTATTGCAGACAACGCATCGTGTGGCGCAATTTTTCTCAGTGATGAGCCTATCCAGGTCAGGATGGACGAACTCAATGGAGTTTCCGCAGTGATGCGCGTCGACGGTCGTGAGACCGGTAGAGGCTCTGGCATCGATGTCATGGGAAACCCCTTGGCGCCAATCGCTTGGCTGACTTCTGTGGGGGTTGAACTCAACGCCGGCGACATTGTGCTGTCGGGTAGCTTCTGCGGTGCAGCAGAAGTGAGTGCGGGGTCGACAGTTGATATTGATTACGGCAAGTACGGAACGCTCAACGTTGAATTCGTGTGAGGGGAAGAAAAGAGAAAAAATGATGAAAAAATACACTGCTGCCGTGGTCGGGCCAGGAAACATCGGCACTGACTTGTTGATGAAACTGCTGAAAAACTCCAAGTACGTGGAGCCGGTATACATGATCGGCGTTGATCCTGAATCCGACGGGCTAGCCAGGGCTGAAAAGATGGGGATCCAAGCTTCCGCTGGTGGCGTGGACTGGTTGCTGGAGCAAAGGGAACGACCAGACTTAGTGTTCGAGGCAACTAGTGCCTATGCGCACCTCGCCAATGCTCCGCGATATCGTGAGGCAGGCATCCGTGCGATCGATCTCACTCCGGCTGCAGTAGGTCCGTACTTTTGCCCTTCCGTGAACTTGGATGCGCTGAAGACGGTGGACAACGTCAACATGATTACTTGTGGTGGGCAGGCCACTACCCCGATCGTTGCAGCGATCAGCCGGGTGGTTGATGTTCAGTATGCCGAGATCGTTGCATCCATCAGTTCTAGATCTGCGGGACCTGGTACACGAGCCAACATTGATGAGTTTATGGAGACTACTTCTCGGGCCCTCGAGAAGGTTGGTGGTGCGAAAAAGGCCAAGGCGATTTTGATTCTGAACCCTGTTGAGCCGCCGATGCTAATGCGTAACACAGTCTATTGTGCTCTGCCGCCGGAAGCAGCAGAGCCTGGTGAATTACAAGACCGGATTAGGCAGTCCATTAGCGAGATGGTTGAACGCGTGCAGTCCTATGTTCCGGGGTATCGCCTGACTGCCGACCCACAGTTTGATAGGGGGCGCGAAGACTGGAATGGATGGGGCCGCGTGATGGTCCTGATTGAGGTTAGGGGTGCGGCTGATTACCTGCCGGACTTTGCTGGCAACCTCGACATTATTACTGCGGCAGCGGTAGCAACCGCCGATACGTATGTGGAATTGCTGGAAGGGCAGGAGTAATCATGGTTCGTATTAACGACACTACTTTGCGCGATGGTTCCCACGCGATCCGCCATCAATACACAGAAGAGCAGGTTCGTAAGGTGGTTCGCGCTCTTGACGATGCCGGGGTCGAGATGATTGAGGTGACTCATGGCGACGGTCTGGGCGGCTCTTCATTCAATTATGGCTTTTCGAAGCAGTCTGACCTCGAGCTGATTGCAGCAGCCGTGGACGAAGTTAAGCAAGCAAAGATTGCTTGCTTGCTTCTGCCCGGCTTGGGAACGGTTGCGGACCTGAAAGAAGCGCGTGATCGTGGCGCATCGATCGTTCGGGTGGCTACACATTGCACAGAAGCTGACGTTTCCATCAAACACTTTGAGGCTGCTCGGGAGATGGGAATGGAAACTGGGGGTTTCCTGATGCTTTCGCACCGCATTGGTCCGGCGGAATTGGCCAAACAGGCTCGAATCATGGTTGATGCTGGTTGTCAGTGTGTGTTCGTTGTTGACTCTGCCGGCGCGTTGATTATGGAGGAAGCTTCTGAGCGAGTGAAGGCTTTGGCAGATGAGATTGGGGGAGACGCTCAGGTTGGTTTCCATGGTCACCAAAATATGAGTTTCGGTGTGGCCAACTCAGTCTTGGCAGTGCGTGCCGGGGCTAGCCAAATTGATGGCTCGCTGGCAGGCCTCGGTGCGGGGGCAGGTAATTCGCCGACTGAGGTGCTGTCTGTAGCTTTTGAGCGGCTTGGGATTGAGCATTCCGTGGATACTAAGAAGATTTTGTCTGCGGCGGAGGACGTGTTGAAGCCCATGGTGCCACGGTTGCCCGCGATGGACCGGGGATCGATCATTCAAGGGCAGATGGGTGTGTACAACTCGTTTTTGTTGCATGCAGAACGGGCGGCCGAGAGATATGGGGTTCCCGCGGACGAGCTGTTGCGTGAGGTCGGTAGACGCGGATATGTGGGGGGTCAAGAAGACATGATTATTGACGTCGCGGTTCACCTTGCCGAGCAGAATAGCTGACACGCCCAAACTTTAAAACGTTCCGCTAGGTGGAACACCACATGGAACATTAGCGTGAGATAGGGCACAGTTTAGTCCCGATAGGTATAAGCGACACAAAGGAGATTTAGGTTGTGTACTCCAGGTAACCCAATGCCCCGAGGCAGTTTGACGCGTCCGGAAGGAATCGACCCGGTAATCGATGTATCGGGCATGGTTGATCCCGACGGAGGCTTAGTCGATCGTCGAATTTTCTCCGATCCAACTGTTTACTCCCAAGAGATGCGGCGGATCTTCGCACGAAGTTGGCTCTTCATCGCGCATGAGGATCAGTTCAAGAAACCCGGCGACTTTTTCCAGACTTACATGGGGGAAGACCCAGTTATCGCATGCATGAACAAGAAGAAAGAAATCCGTGTTCTTCTCAACAATTGTCGGCACCGGGGTGCTCGTGTCTGCCGTGCCGACATGGGCCAGACCAAGAACTTTTCCTGCACGTACCACGGATGGACCTTTGACCTTGACGGCAAGTTAATCAATGTGCCTGCACAGGAGTCCTACGCATCGGACTTTAACCCAGCAGACTGGGGGCTGGTCACCGCACCACGCGTTGAAAGCTACAAGGGCCTTATCTTTGCCAACTGGGATGCAGGTGCGGAACCTCTCGAAGATGCACTCGGTGATATGAAGTGGTACATCGATGCTTTTATGGACCGTGATCCTGAAGGCACTTGCGTTGTTGGTGGCGTCACCAAGTGGGTGCTTGACGGTAACTGGAAGCTTGCTGCGGAGCAGTTCGCTACTGACTGGTATCACGTGAACATGTCCCACGCTTCAGCGCTGATGGTTCTGTCTCCAACAGGCAAGGGACCAAAGAAGGAAATCGCGCAGCGCACAGGGCGCCAGTACAACGACGATCACGGTAACGGTGCGGGCTTTCCGGTACACCCACGCAACCGCTTCGATGCCCAGCCGGTCCACGAATACTATGACTATGAATTTCTGCGCGAGCGTCTTTCTCCTGAGCAGGTCATGGGCCCACTAACCAATGGCCACGCCACCATCTTCCCGAACTTCTCGTATCTTCCTGTCAACGGCTCCATCCGTGTTTGGCACCCAAAGGGACCAAACAAGATGGAGGTCTGGTCCTGGACTGTCTTAGATAAGGGAATGCCGGAGGACGTCCGTCACGCTCAGCGTTTGTACAACCTACGTACTTTCGGCCCGTCCGGAATCTTCGAGCAAGACGACGGAGAGAACTGGTCTGAGTGCCAGGCCAACGCCCACGCCTTCATGGTTGGAAACACAGCTCTGAACTACCAGATGGGACTAGGCACCGAAAAACACGAAGAAGGATTCCCTGGCACGACCTCGGAGCTGTACTCCGATGCTGCTGGCCGCGCAGTGTACCGCCGTTGGCGCGAACTCATGTCCACCCCCGCTTGGCACGAAAACAAGGAGTAGAACCCACAATGTCTGAGCCAATCAAGGTCGCAACCATCAACGACATCGATGAAGAGGAAGCAATTGTTATCGATGACGATGTCACCGGATACGGCGCCCCAATCGCCATCTTCCACACCGAAGACGATGAGTTCTACGCCCTAGACGACACTTGCACCCACGCAGTCGCCTCCCTGGCAGACGGCTGGATGGAAGGTAACGAAGTAGAGTGCCCAATGCACGCAGGCAAGTTTTGCCTGAAGACCGGCAAGGTGTTGTGCATGCCGGCAGTGGAGGACGTCAAGACCCACAAGCTAGAGATCCGCGGCGAGGACATCTACCTCTACCCCGGCACGCCAGCGGAGGTCGAAGCATGAGCACCACCATCGTTGGAGGCGGCATCGGCGGATTCACTGTTGCATCAGAGTTACGCGCACGAGGATACGATGCCGAAATCACTATCATCGATCCCCACGGGTTGCCCTATGATCGTCCACCGTTGTCGAAGGAGATTCTCTCGGGGGAAAAGAATGCAGAGCAGCTTCTTCTCGCGCCCCGTTCCTGGTACGAAGAAAACAATGTTCACGTCAAAAAAGCACACGTCGCGCGCATTTGCGGCGTCGAACGCCAATTGCACTTTGACGATGGAACTGCTGAAGGCTTCGACAACCTCGTGATTGCCACCGGCGGTGTGCCACGCGCACTTCCGACCCCAGGATTCGACGATCCTGGATTGTTCGTTCTACGTACTACCGAAGACGCCGTCGCGCTCAAGAATGTTCTAGGCGAGGGCGTTCACCTCGCTATTATTGGAGCCGGCCTAATCGGAGCGGAGGTTGCCTCTTCCGCGCAGGACCTTGGTGCAAAGGTCACCTTGGTTGATCCCGCACCGGTCTCGCTGGTTCCTGCCGTCGGTGAAGAGATCGCAGCTCGCTTGCACGATATGCATGCTGATCACGGTGTCGAGCACATCTGTGGTCTGACAACCAAGCTAGAAAAGACGGATGACGGTTACCGCCTCCATATTGATGGTGAACGCACGCTCGACGCTGACCATGTACTGCTAGCTGTTGGCATTGTTGCGGAAGAGGAGCTGGCTCAGTCAGCTGAGCTTGAGTGCGATGGCGGCGTTCTCGTCGACCATGAGCAGCGCACAAGCATGGAGAAGGTCTGGGCAGTGGGTGATTGTGCTCGCCTCCGCAACGCAGACGGTTCTCTCGAGCGACGTCACGAGCACTGGGAATCTGCAGTGCACGAGGCGCAAACTGCAGCTGCCTCCATTATGGGCGATGAGCTTCCCCAGCATGGTGCGTCTTGGTTCTGGACTGACCGTTATGGCACGCACGTTGAGGGAATCGGTTCTATGACCGCACCGGGCACAACCGTTATTCGTCCAGATGCGGAGGGGAAACCTTCCGTCGCTTTCAGGATGCATCATGACGGTCGCATGGCCGGCTGTGCCAGCGTTAATGACGGAATGGCTGTGCGTGCGGCGCGACGAATTATTGACCGTGGGCTGACTCCAGACCAAGAGGCACTGGCAGATCCAGCTGTTCCCCTGAAGAAGTTGGCTAAATAAGGAGCAATCACCATGACTGACTACTTGCGTAAAGAAGATGTCACAGTGGGGGAGTTGGTAGATATCAATGTTTATTACCAACTGCAGCAGTTCTACTTCGAGGAAGCTGACCTCCTTGACGAAGGCCGTTATGCGGACTGGTTAGAGCGGTTCGATGACGACTTGTATTACTGGGCACCTACGCGTACAAACCGCACTCGGCGCCAGCAGGCTTTAGCTATCGCAGCACCCGACGAGGCTGCGTTCTACGATGAGACCAAAGACTCCCTCGCCTGGCGAATTCGGCGCTTTGATTCTGGCATGGCGTGGGCGGAAGATCCTCCATCACGCACCCGCCACCTCATAACCAACCTGAGTGTGCGCCATGCCAAGGACGGTGAGAGCAACGAACTGCTCGAGGCGCGCACTAACTTCCTGGTCTGGCGCACCCGACTGGAGCGCGAGCGTGACCTCTTTGCGGGCACTCGCACGGATTTGTTGCGTCCTGTCGGCGACGGCTACAAGATTTTTGACCGCCGAATCCTACTCGACATTAACGTTCTGCCCAGCAAGAACATCTCGACCTTCTTCTGATCATCATGGAAACCGTACTGATCACAGGAGCCGCATCGGGGTTGGGGGCGGCGTTAGCGTTTCGGTTCAACGAGTTAGGCCAGAATGTGGTGCTGCTCGACCGAGATTTGGAGAGGGCGCAGGAAACGGCGCGTGCCTTGCCGCACTCAGACAATACACTCGCCGTCGGAGCTGATGTACGTGACAGCGCGCAGCTTCACGCGGCTGTCGATAAGGCCATTGACACCTTTGGCCAACTTGATACCGTCATCCCCAACGCGGGCATCTGGGACTACAACCGTTCCGTAACCCGACTCAATGGGGAAGAAATGGGCGAGCTCTTCGACGAGCTTTTTGCGATTAACGTCAAAGGGTATTTGCTCACCGTCGAGGCAACCTGGCGCCACCTCGTAGAAAGCGAAGGCAACATCATCATGACGTTGTCCAACGCAGCTTTTTACGCTGCTGGTGGTGGACCAGTGTACACAGCCAGTAAATTCGCCGACCGTGGCCTCATGCTGGAATTTGCCCACGAACTTGCACCCAAAGTTCGCGTCAACGGCGTAGCGGTAGGCGGCATGCGTACCGATCTACGCGGCCCAGTAGCCCTGGGCCTCGACTCCCGTAAGTTCTCCGACAGTATCGACCGCTGGGAGGAGTCCAACCCTTACATTCCGCTGCATGACATCTCCACGGAGCCACTCGCATTCACTGGCCCCTACGTCATGCTTGCCAACCGACAAGAAGCCGGCAACATCACCGGCGCCATTATCAACTGCGATGGCGGTATAGCCGCCCGTGGATTCCACCAAGCAGCAGGAGGTGATCACCTGTGATTATCACGGGAGTTAACCACAGCGCAGAAAACATGGACGTTAATCCCTGCGCTCAAATCCACCGTCATGCACAGTATCACCCAGATACTGTTGCCATTATCTACGAAGATGAGCCGATAACTTACGCTCAGTTGGAGAAAGGCATTAAAAAGTGGGCTGCCCATTTTGATGCTTCCGGTGTACGACAAGGTAGCCGCGTTGCCTATTTGGGCATGAACTCTGCCTCCTTCATTTACGCCATGCTGGCAAGCTGGTGGGTGGGTGCTACGTTTATGCCGTTCAACTTCCGCCTATCAGCCCCCGAAATATCCCAGCTACTTATGCAGGGAACTCCGCACACAGTGGTGGTGGAAGGCCCATTCGTCGAGATTGCTCGCCACATTTACGGCATTGAGCAGCACCATGTCCTCGTAGTCGACGATGATCAACATGCTCCTGCCGAGGGAGATATTCCCCTGTACTGGTCGAAGACGTCTAAGAATGTCACTGGCCTTGAAGATTTCCATCATGTAGCCAAGCCGCGCCCGATGGTCATGTCTGACCTGGCATTGCTGTTATTTACTTCCGGCACCACCGGCCTGCCAAAGGGAGCACAGCTTACCTTCGGAAACTTATGGTGGAATTCCATAAACGTTGACACCATGGTCGATACAAGGCCAGGTGACGTCACTCTGGCTGTGGCTCCGCTGTTCCACGTTGGGGCTTTGAATTCTTTCGCAATTCGTAGTCTTTTTCGTGGCAATACGCTGCTGGTGCATCGGCATTTTGATCCTGGGCAAGTGTTGTCAGATTTGGAAAATTACCGTATCTCTTCGGCATTCCTGGTTCCTGCCATGCTGGAAGCTTTGTATGTGCACCCCAACTTCGCCGATGCCAAAATGGATACCCTGCGTGCCACCATTTGCGCAGGCGCTCCAGTCCCACCCGTACTTATTCGCCGCTACATGGACAAGGGCGTCAACGTACAACAGGCATGGGGCCTCACAGAAACTTCACCGTTTGCCACCTACCTTCCGGCGCGCATGACGGAAGCCAAAATCGGCTCCTGCGGCATTCCAATGCCACACACCGAAATCAAGCTAGTCGACCCTGAAACCGGTGAAGATGTCACGGAGCCAGGTGTCACCGGTGAGTTGTGGGTACGCGGACCAAACGTGGCCACCGGTTATTGGAACAACCCAGAAGCAACCGAAAAGGCCTACACTGCAGGCTGGTTCCACTCCGGTGACCTCGGTCATCGCGACGAGGACGGTTACTACTACATCGTCGATCGCCTCAAGGACCTCATCATCACCGGTGGCGAGAATGTCTACCCGGCTGAAGTTGAGCGAGTACTCGCTGAGCTTGACGGTGTTCTGGGCAATGCGGTGGTTGGGCTGCCGGATGAGAAGTGGGGCGAGATTGTGGTCGCCGTGCTACAGCCAGAAAACGGCGCTGCCGACAAGCTCACTCTGGACGCCGTACGTGAGCACTGTGAGCGTCACCTGGCACGCTACAAGCTACCAAAGAAGGTCATCATCGTGGACGAGATTGAGCGCAACTCTGCTGGCAAGGTAAACAAGATTGCTATTCGGCAGCAGGTCCGTGAGTTGGCAGGTAGTGCCCATGTCTAACACAATATCGATCCTGGTCAGCCCGCTGCGCCACACCTACCCCTTTGGCGTCGGCGATCGCGTGGCCGAGTACGGCACAGTAGAGCAGATGCGTAGCGACATCGCGTCCTGCTTTGCCGAACATCCCGATTGCCGACGCGTGATCGTGGCTGCCGCAGAAGACAACCTGGAAGAAATCGCTGCCTGCGAGCAGGCCGGCCTGCGTTATGTCGTGGATGTGCAGACCCGTGACCACGAGGCCTACTCCCTTATGGTTGCGGAACCCGACTGGGTGGTAAACCAGCCATGTGAAATTGATGAGATGGAGCTAAAATGAGTGATTTTCTAGCGCAGTGGGACGAATTTTATTCAACGGTCGATGACGTCGCGGTTTCTTTACGCCTCTACCCAATTTCAGGCGACGAGGAGGAAGTCCAAGTAGGTATGCCGCTGTTTAAAGAAATCACTCAGCCTGCTGGGATGTTTTCAGCCCCCGCACTGTTTGGGCTTGCCGACGTCGCGGGCACCTGGTTGGCCATGCAACAGGTACCGAAGGGAGTCTTCCCGCTTGCTGTGGGAAGCAACATCAACGTTGTATCCAATACTCGTCAAGGTGATGCGGTGGCCAAAGCCCATGTGGTTCGTGCAGGCAAGATGGTTATCGTGACTGACACGGAAATTTTTTCCAAAGAGACAGGTGCTATTTTGGCTAAGGTAGTCACTACCTACACGGTTCCGCCTTCGAAAGAATAGTCGAAAATAGGGGGTGCATGACTGACCTTGTCCCCGCTAGTTGGACTGGCTAAACAGAGCCCAGCTAGCGGGGACATTTTTATGAGCACATTGTGTTCTTCAAGCGTTCTCGCTCTCTTGTGGATTAAGAGGAATACTGAAAACTTAAGAAGCCGTCATGAGGAAAGGCAAGTGTCCTTTTGCATCATGACGGCTAGGAGATGTCCTGCCTGAATGAAATTAGGCTTTAAACACGGCGGTTTCTTCGAAGCGTTCTTCGTGGCTCTCACGGTGAGCAGTTTCTCGCGAGAAGTAGATCGCTGCCGAAGAGATAACGAACAGGCCGCTTACCCACCAAGCTATTGGGTCGAGGCTTGATCCTGGGGGTGCTATTCGATTGGCGATGAGGGGAGCTGTACCCGCGCCCAAGATGGATGCCATTTGGAAAGTCATTCCCGCGCCTGTGTAACGATGCGCGGCGTCGAATTTTTCGGATAGGAAGGCACCAATGGGGCCGTATTGCGCAGGCTGAACGACACAGACCATGAGGATCATACCTGCCCATACCATGGATGGATCGCCGGTCTGGATCATGTGGAACACGATCCAAATACCCGCAATTGAAACGATGCCACCACTGATCATGACAGTCCGGCGCCCATATTTATCGGATAGCCAAGCCAGGAAGGGCATCACGAAGATCGCGATGATCGATCCGATAGTAAGCATCATGAGAGCATCTGCACGTTCGATTGGCTGATCGGAGTCCTTTGTAGAACGAACGATGAACGGAACCATGTACGAAGCCTGCAGACCTTGGACAAACAGCCCGGACATACCGGCTAGGGTGCCCAGGAGTAGGTCCTTGGGTGAGTCGCGCAGCATCTTGACCAGTGGAACACCGGTGTGAACGTCGCCACGGCGACGCGCCTCTTCGAATTCGGGAGATTCGGTAACACGGCTGCGTAGATAGAGGCCGAAGATGACGATGCAGGCCGACAGTAAAAACGGTACGCGCCAGCCCCAGTCCGTTACGAAATACTGTTCAGGATTCGCGAAGTTGGCACCTGAAGCCTTGGCGAAAATAGAAAGCACAAGCGTCGACAGGACAGCGCCAGCAGGTCCACCAGCGATGGCGAGTGACGCACCGAAGCCCTTGTTACCTTGTTTAGAGTGCTCCATGGCCATGAGAGTCGCACCCGCCCATTCGCCACCGACAGCGACACCCTGGATTGCTCGGAGTAAAACTAGCAGCCAGGGGGCAAGCGGAAAAGCAGCCGATGATGGCATGAATCCGATGGCGACGGATACTAGTCCCATTGTCAGGAGCGTGATGACTAGAACATTTTTACGTCCGTAGCGGTCTCCGAAGTGTCCAAATGCGACGGATCCAATTGGGCGTGCAATGTATCCAATCAGGAGGATTAAGAAGGACAGCGTCGTCCCGGTAGTTTCATCAAGATTGTTGAAGAATAGCTTCGGAAAAACCAGTCCTGCTGCTGCGGCGTAGAGGAGGAAGTCGTAGTACTCTACGGTTGCGCCTAGGAAACTGGACCATACAGCACGGCGCCGTTCTTTGGGATCTACAGACTTTTGGGTAGATGGGGATACTGCGGGAGGCATGGGTTCTCCTTAATGTTGTAGTGAAGTGTCGGGCATATAAGGCGTTTATTGGGCGCCCCAGATCACGGTGTGCGAGTAGTGGGCTGTGTCGGCAGGTAAGAGCCGGCCGTAGTGGTACTCAAATGGCTGGTGTCGGTAGAACTCACGGGATACTTCTCCCCGTTGGCGGGGTGAGGGCTTGCGCCCAGAATCACCTCGGTAATCAGAGGTTTTCATGCGGCCAAACCAATGAGCGTCGTAGATTACTTGGTTGTCCCACAGCTCCAAAAGAAGAAGATCTCCGGGGCGGTCGACGTCCTCGTACCAGGCGTATTGCAGGCATCCAGGTTCTGCCCGAGTTTGGCTGATTTCTTCGCTCGTCATCGCGTACATTGCAGGGTTGTTTTCGCAGGCGGTTTCGATGACTATTCGCACCGGGGAGTTCCCCGGCCACATGATGCGGGAATCCTGGATTGCATCCGTCGGGCTCCAGACGCCGTCAATCAACGCATAGGACGATTGGATATAGCAATCAATCGTTGCGTGGCGGAGCAGTTCATCTGCTGGGCCGTTGGGTGCTTCGGCAAGAAAGGTTTCGAGCGCGGCCTCGTCTGGAAATAACAGAGTGAACGCGTAGATTTTTTCCTCGCCCTCAGCTAGGCTGCGGTAAACCGTAGCGTTGTAGTGCGCATATAGCGCTGCTACCTTGCGGTGCAGTTCCAGATCAGACGCGGACTCTACTACCATTCGGATCATCGTCATGGCTCCCTAATACTCGATAACCCAGTCGGGTGAAGCGAATTCTTCAGCGGGGGCTTCTCGTCGGATTACACCTTCGATGAGATAGCCACCGAGATTGTCGAAAGTGTCGAAATATCCAAATTCAGCTGCACCACCGCGCAGAGGCGAACCCATGCATAGGCTCATACCTTCATCGCTCATGAGCTCGATGACCCTAGTCCACGCAGCTTCGGCTTCTACCGGTGTCGAGTAGTCCTGGGTCGCTACCATCCAGGGAAAAATGTGGTGAATACCGGGCCCGCGGATGTCAAAGAATTCACGGTTGTAGTGCGAGGGGCCGTGGTTGCATTGGATTATTTCAAAGCCGAAATCGGCGCAGTGGCCTTGAGCAGTGAAATAGCCGTGGTCGACCTTTTCGCCCCGGTACATTGAATCGTCCAAACGACCAAAGCCGGTTTCCCAGGTTTTGCACTCGAATCGCTCGATGCCGAAGATATCTCGGTAAAAGGGGAGGGCCTTGAGTACATCGTGAACGAGGACTCCGAAATGGTATATCCCTTGAGTAGGGAGGATGCCTTCAACAGCTTCGGGCCTTTCATCCATGTCGGTACTCATTTCGAGCAAGAATCCTCCGAGGTACTCCCTCGTGTCGTAGAAACTACGGCCCCCTCCCACGTAGCAGCGCTTGACATAGGAAGGCCGAGTGGGATCGGTGATTACCCGGAGGAAGCAAATTCCTTCCCTTTTGGTTCGCAGGTGTTCCATGAAAGGGGATTCGCCGGACAGTGGCTGCACCAGTTCGAAAGTGATGTTAGAGGTTGAGCCAATTGCGGAGGTCCAGGACGCTTTAATTCCTTTGCGACCATAGGACACTGCGTTGTTCTCTTCGATAGTTTCCACAGACCAGTTGGTGATTCCGTATACCTTGGTGTAGTGCTCCATTGCCGACTTGACGTCGTAGACGACCACCCCGATGCGTCCGAGTTTTACTTCACTCATGGTGCTACTCCTTAGTAGAAAAGAGATAGGTTTTTAATAAGGATCGTTGCCATGTCGAAACGGATTTCGCGTTCTAGCACGAGAAACCCAAGGGGCGCTGTCTTGTCTTTAACGATGATGTCGCGCCGTTCGTAGGTGATGTGATCCTGGTAGCGTTCTCCGCGGCTGCGGTAGACGAGGACGTTAGATCGAACATCGAAGTTCCCGTCTCCGCGTGCATCAACTCGGACGTTTGACACGAGGTGTCGGGATCGCGATGCTGGCTCCTCGGCCCATGCTTTTTGTGTTTGAAGTCGGAAGACTCGTTGGCGGAGGTATTCCCAGTTTTCCTCGAAGTACACCGACGTTCCTTTTTCATAGAACTCGTGTTTACGTTCGCGGTAGACGCGATTTTCTCGAACTGGAGCCCAGTAGTAGATGTCCGGATGCATGCATTCAAGCCAGGCGTCCCACTCCATGTTGTCGACTAGTTCTGCTTCATCAAAAAGGAAGCGTGTCAGGGCGCGTTCAGTTTCGGCGTCGGCGTGTTTGCTTAATGACGCCGCGGTGGGTGTCTCGAGTATTGCTTGGGCTGTGGTTTCCTTCGAATCTGCGAAGTGCTCTCCAGGGGGTGGTGCCATGGTTTCGGGTCCATGTGACATGTCTGCGTGTCCTCCTATCTGGTGTCTGTAGGTCGTTTAGGCTTTTGCGTTTTCGGTGTCGATGTCGAGCTTGGCCATGGTGTTGTGGGTGGCTTTGTAGTCAGCGCCGTCAGGCATTACTGCCGTGAAGTCGGCTTGTTCCACTTCGACTTCTCCGTGGCGCATTTCTTTAAGTTGGGGCCAGTCGTAGCCCATCATCATGTCGCGGTAGAAGCCGTACATGTTGAGCGCTGCGTTATCGGAGTAGACGTGGGCTGTTGATCCGCCGGGGTATCCGTCATCATCTCGGGTGACGGGGACGCCGCGCATGTTGTAGGTGAATCCTGTTTTGCGAGATACTGCGCCTTTGAGAATGTGCTGCATTTCCTCCCAGTTTTCAGCATCATCTTGTTCAAACATTCCGGCTGGGGAGAAGGTGCGCATTACATCGAGTCGAATCGATTCCTTGACTTCCTCGGGTGCATCCTTCGGCACGAACGCCCAGGACCAAATCTCCATTTCGTGTGGCCCGCGCGGGTGTGTGACCCGGAATGTGTAGTTACCGAGAAGCATGAAGTTCGGAAAAACGTTCATATGGCCTCGAACCTCTCGGAATTCTCCTAGACGTTCCTCGATCTTGTCTCGGACGGTGTTCTCCCAGTCGATGAGAGCCGGGGCAGTGTTGGGAATTTCCTTTCCACGCTTGCCGAAGAATGCGCCACCGTGCCCGTAGGGGCTGAACCACTGGCGTCCGGTAGGAATCTTCTCTCGTCCGGTTTTTCGGTCGAAGGTGTCTGATCCGGAGGCTAAGGCTTCCACGGCGGAAACATGAGAGATCTCCGAGTGCTGCATGTCAGAAGTGGGCTGCTCCACGTTGAACTTCCAGTTTGCTGGAAGAACCCACTTGTGTACGGCAATAGCCTCCATGCCCCCTGCGTAGCGGTCGAGATAACCGTCGAGGTAGTACTTTGCATTTCCGAGATACTCTTCAAGAGGGGGAATATTTTCATCCCATGATCCGAAGATGAACCCGTTATAGTTTTCAATCCGCGGCACTTGGATAGCTGAAAGTTTCGTTTTGTCCATGCCTTGCGGGTACGCAGTGTCCTCGTGTGGAATGTCGAGAAGCGTGCCATCCAGTCCGTAAGCCCATCCGTGGAAGGAGCACATGAATCCTTTAGCGAGGCCCCGGTCGGCACGGCAGATTCGCATGCCACGGTGACGGCACTGATTCAGAAAGGCTTTTACGGAGCCATCTTTTTGTCGGCAGACAATCACGGGATCTTCACCGATGTAGGTCTGGATGTAGTTTCCTTTTTTCGGAAGCATTGAGTCATGGGCTAGGAAGACCCAAGTTTTTTGCCAGACCGTTTGGAGTTCCTGCTCGTAGATATCGGCGTCATGAAAAATTTTGCCGGAGACGTAGCCGCCCACCGGGTTTATCAGGTTTTCAATGCCGGTGACGTTAACGTCATGTTGCGCGTGAGTCACTGAAATCCTCCTTCAAAAGTGCGGTTGCGTGAATCACACACTATTGGGGGATATGGGGTGATGTCTCACCAGTGTTCCACTGTGAGGAACACTTCACTCGCGGGTCTGGCGAGAGAGCAGCGCCGCAGCGTGGCTTGTTTTACGCGCGATTATTCGATTGCTAAGCGTTAAACGAGGAAGGGGGCCGTTCGGTGAAGCCTAGTTAGGAGGCATCTGAATTGCAGTATTAACCGTTACTTTGACTGCGCTGCACCGCCAGTACTGCTTTAGATGCCGCAGCACTTACACGCTTGAGCGGGCCAATGAAATCAGATGATCGAAAAACACCGGAAGCGCCGGACACGGACAGAGCGGCTACCGGCACGTTATTTTGACCGAGAATCGGTGCAGCGACGCAGGAAAGCCCGAGAGTAATTTCCTGATTGTCGTAGGCGAAGCCTTGGGCACGGATACGCTGTAGCTCTTCCCAAAATTCGTTGGGGTCGGTGATGGTGTAGGGAGTCCATGGGTGCAGGCCGGACTCAACGACCGATTTTGCTCGGGGCTGGTCCCAGGCAAGCATCGCTTTTCCTACACCCGTGCAATATGCAGGGGCTCGTCCGCCGATCCTTGAAGGTGAAGAAATCCGGCGAGTAGTAAAGAGCTTGTTGATATAAGCAACCTGATTACCATAGAGATATGCCAAGTGAACTGTGTGGCGAGTCTGCTCGAACAGTGCTGCTAGATAGGGTGTTAACAATTCCGAAAAGGTATTGTGATATTCATTCTCGGGGTTCGACACTAAGTCGTAGCAGAGGGTGCCCAAACGGTAGACATTTCCGCTTCGCTCCACAGCACCGTTTTCGACTAGCGCGGCCAGAATGCGGTGTGCGGTTGATTTCGATAAGTCTGCGCGGCGGGCAAGTTCGCTTACTCCGACTCCGCTCGCGTCTTCAGCTGAAAAACTGCGGAGCAGGCTGAAGGCTTTATCTATGGCGCTTCTTGTGTCAGTCACCTTGGTTCTCCTCACCCTCAACGATGCCTGCGAATTACGCTCAATTATAAGCGGTAGATCTTCCCATAATCTGTGAAAATATCGGCGGAATCAGTGTCTCAAACGTGAGAATGGGACCGGGGGCAGGCGCAAGCTGTCATCTACGGTGCGTATTGAGTCTATGGAATACCGCAGGGCCGATATGAAAGTACCCCCGGGGGTAAAATTATGCCGATCTGTGCAGCGAAAATAGCAGCTCAGCGCTGGTTTAATGTTTTTAGCACGCTAAAACTGGCGGGGGATCGCTGCTAGCCTTCCATAAAAGCTGGAGAAATCCCAGCGTATTGCCCCATTTGATCACGAGGTCGCTGCTCATCACATGCTGACCGCATGATGCCTGTGTCTACCATAGGCAGGGTGATGCTCCATCGTAAACAAAACCATGGAGGGTGTGCGGTCGAATGAGCCAAGAAAATCCCCCCCACCCAACCCACGATCCCGAACAGCAGGTCGTGTATATCCAGGCACCGAAGGCTCCCTGGTATAAGCACCCCGGCTGCCTCATCCCTCTCGTATTGGGCATCCTCCTTCTGCTAGGAATCGGTGGTTGCATGGTCGCCATCGGGAATTCTGTCTCGGACAGCGTTGCATCGTCGAGCAGCAGCTCCAGTAGTGCCGAGGCTGTCGCAGATGATTCCCCCGCTATCGCAATTAGCGCTGTGGATTATGTTGCAGCTTACGACACCAATGAGATCGCAGCCGACAAGGAATACAAGGGCACGAAACTCGAAGTCACCGGCACAGTAGACAGCGTCAACGAAACCTTTGGCAGCTACTACCTGACCCTCGATGGGCCGAGCGACGGTATCGCAAGCGTTTCCTGCAGGCTCGAAGACTCTGAGCTGGACCGTGCAGGCTCTCTCACTCCTGGAGGAACTGCGACCGTCACCGGCATCGGTGATGGTTTCGACGGCTTCAATGCATTCGTAAAGAACTGCACAATTCAGTAGCTCAGCTTCTCGCAACAGAAGGCCTGTCCCGATTCCAAAGTGGTCTCGGGGCAAGCCTTCTTTAGCGTCATGCGCCTGTGATTCTTCGAGCTAAGTACAAAAAACCGGCAGATTTGGGTTTTGGGGGAGAGTGACCTGCGGAAACAGGGGAGGGGGAGGTAAATCTGCCGGTTTTTTGTACGGTTGGGCATCTGAGGACG
>ERZ773027.222-NODE-222-length-36615-cov-9.783069_pt1 | contig 36615 bp, 25 predicted proteins | sample MGYA00511032_ERZ773027 | MGnify/ENA primary metagenome ERZ773027 (study PRJEB29015, sample SAMEA2738138) | human oral metagenome | biome: human oral; feature: human-associated habitat; material: saliva | place: China | collected 2190 ... | reverse complement strand
CGAGGCTCAGTCCGTCCTGATAGATAAGGAGGATGTTCATCTTCGCATTCTTCTCGTCAGCCTCAAAAGAGTAGCCCATTGGCACACCATAGCCGAAGCTTGCATACTTCAGCTGAAGGGCACGAAGGTCAGACAGACTCTTTGCATTCTCCATCTCGTTGAGCAGAGGCTTAACAGGACTCACGCCTTCCTTGTTACGGCGCACTGAGTCCATAGCGAGCTTATAGAAGTCGCCTAACTTTCTCTCTATTGAGCCTTCCTTACCCTGCTTCTTTAGCAAATCAGTGAGGATTGTGTTGATACGCTTGTTGTTGTTTTCCTGTAGCTGGTCGAAAGATCCGAAGCGTGAAAAAGCACCTGGGAGTGGATTGAGTTTCTGCCATCCACCTGTGGCAAACGTGAAGAAATCGTCAGCCGGACGTACCGACTTGTCGAGGTTCTCTGCCTTGATACCTGCCTGACCCTGTGCCATAGCGGTAAAGGGAGCAGATGCAAGGAGCATCATTGGTAAAAGTTTTTTGATACGCATAGTAAAAAATATTTGGTTTAATTCAGAATTCAGAATTCACAATTCATAATTATGATTACCGATGTAGGCAATGTCCAATGTTCAAAGTTCAAAGTTCAATATTCAAAGCTCAAAGCTCAAAGTTCAATGTTCAAAGTTCAATGTTCAAAGTTCAAAGCTCAAAGTTCAAAGTCTCCAACTCTTCCGACAGTATGAGCCATCGTTCGTTTTCCTCATCGAGTTCACGCTGAAGGTTGGTATATTCTGTTACGAGTTCCATATTAGAGGCATTCTCGGGAGCCATTAGGAGTTCATCGAGTTCGCTCTTACGTGCTTCCAACTTCGCTATCTTAGCCTCAGACTCGTCCACTGCACGCTGAGCCTTACGAATCTTCTTCTGTAGCTCTTTGCGTTCAGCGTAGGATAAAGCCTCCCCGGAAGCCTCCCCCGACCCCTCCGAAGGGAGGGGAGAAACATTTTGGTTATTATTAGATTTTGATGATGTTAGTGAGAGGTTCTCTGCACTCTCCCCCTTTCGGGGGAGTTGGAGGGGGCTTTTCAACCAATCATAAATACCTCCTAAATGCTCTCTAACCTTACCGCCACCGAACTCATACACCTTGTTTACCAGTCCATCGAGGAACTCACGGTCGTGACTCACGATGATTGCCGTACCATCAAAGGCTTTGATAGCCTCTTTCAGCACTTCCTTTGAGGCGATGTCGAGGTGATTGGTAGGCTCATCGAGGATAAGGAGGTTTACTGGCTCAAGCAATAGCTTAATCATCGCTAAGCGTGAACGCTCACCTCCCGAAAGTACTTTTACATACTTCTCCGACGTCTCTCCACCGAACATAAAGGCACCGAGCAGGTCGTTTATCCTCAGACGCATATCGCCTGTGGCTACTCTATCAATGGTTTCATATATCGTGAGGTTCTCATCTAACAGCTGTGCCTGATTCTGTGCGAAATAACCGATTTGTACGTTATGACCAATCTTCAGCGTACCGTCAAAAGGAATCTCGCCCATGATACACTTCACGAAGGTTGATTTTCCCTCACCGTTCTTACCGACGAAAGCCACTTTCTCACCTCGCTTAATAATAAGGTCGACACCCTCAAAGACCGTCTGACCCGGTCCGTCACTATGCAGTCTACTTGGATATGTCTTCCCCAATCCCTCTGCAATGACTGGATAATCTCCACTGCGCAGGCATGGAGGAAACTTCAGACGCATAGCCGAATTGTCCACTTCATCCACCTCAATAGGCACAATCTTTTCCAACTGGCGGATGCGCTGCTGCACCTGTACGGCTTTCGTAGCCTGATAACGGAAACGTTCAATGAACGCCTTTGTATCGGCAATCTCCTTCTGTTGGTTCTCATACGCACGGAGCTGCTGCTCACGGCGTTCTTTTCTGAGGACAAGATACTCGTCATACTTCACACGGTAGTCCTCCACGTGTCCACAGGTTATCTCCAGCGTACGGTTTGTGACGTTGTTGACGAACGCACGGTCGTGGCTCACAAGTACAACCGCCTTGGCGCTCTGTGAGAGGAACTGTTCCAGCCATTGGATTGACTCAATGTCAAGGTGGTTCGTTGGCTCATCCAGCAGGAGTACGTCAGGACGACGGAGAAGAATCTTCGCCAGCTCGATACGCATACGCCATCCGCCAGAGAACTCACGTGTAGGGCGCTCGAAGTCATCACGGCTGAAGCCGAGACCCGTTAGTGTACGCTCAATCTCAGCCTCATAATTCTCTCCTCCCATCATCATATATCGTTCATGCTCAGTCGTAAAGTGCTCCACTAACTCAGCGTATCCCTCACTCTCATAGTCAGTTCGCTCAGCCATTTCCTGCTCCATCTTCTTGAGCCTCTCCTCAATCTTCGTCTTGTCAGCGAAAGCCTTACGCGTCTCCTCCTTCACAGTCGTATCGTCAGAGAGCTTCATCACCTGTGGTAGATAACCGATTGTTGTATCGTTTGGTACAGACACAACGCCGCTTGTAGGCTTCTGCATTCCACAGAGAATCTTCAGCATCGTTGACTTTCCCGCTCCGTTCTTTCCCACTAAGGCTATCCTGTCTCGTTCATTGATGACGAATGAAACACCCTTAAACAATGGCTTCACGCCGAATTCCACCGTCAGTCCGTCTATTGATATCATTTTCTTTTTTCTTTCCTAAATGTTCTTTGCAAAGATAATATTTTATTTTTGAATAAGAAAGTTCCCAAACAGCCTTATATTTAAGAATCAAGAACTGTTTTAAACTCCTCACAAACCATATTGTAGGCTTATTTAAGTTAAATCGCTTATTAGCCTGCGATATGTATAGCTTCTAATGACTAATGTCGGTTTAAACCTAAGTTTTCTCTGCATTATATGTAATGTACAAAGTTAGTAAAAATAACATAAAGAAGCAATGAAGTTGTGTAATTATCAGCAATATTATTTTGGTCTTTAGGATTTTGGAGTGATAAGGTTTGCCACTTAAGGTTAGGTTTCTGACGAAATGTCACACAGAGAAACGGAGAGGACGGAGGATTATTAAAACAATGCAGCGAAAGTCACGGAGGCACCGTCGATGCGTGGAGCAAAGAAGCTTGATTGCCAAATTTGTTAGCAATTTATATACAAAGCATTTACCCCAAAATAGTTATCAAGAATCTGTACGCTATATCTCCGTCACTCTTTGTGCCATCGGCACCTCCGTAATATTGCGTTTATCTCCGTTCCTTCCGTTTCTCTGTGTGCCATCGGCACCTCAGTAACATTGCGTTTATCTCCGTCCACTCCGTGACTCTGTGTGCCATCGGCACCACAGTAACATTGCGTTACCTCCGTCCACTCCGTGACTCTGTGTGCCACATTTAATAAAAGCTTTAGTTATTTTGGAAGCTCACCTTACTAACGCCCCGCACTCTAAGTGCAAAGGCTTAGCACCACATGTGCGGAGGACCTATAACATTACAAGAATAGGAAAAACCTCAGTCGGTATGTGGTGAATGGTGCGACATATAGGGAGAGAAAACTGAATATAAAACATTCGTAAGGTTCGACAAAATAGGAACATATTTGGCACTTATAGATTAAATAGGTGGAAACGAACAGTCGAAAGTTCTGCTATAAATCAAAAATACGATGCTTGGCGAGCATAAAGCGACAAAAAGGGAATATTTTTTAAAGAGGCAATAAAACAGCATAACTCACTGATTATCATCATAAGTAAGAATATTGATAAAAGTAAAGTGCGACAAAAAAGTGACAAGTTTTTGTACTTTTCTAACGTAAAAGAGAAATAAAATCTCCATAACTTCCTTAATATTAATGCTTTATCGTACAAATAGAGTAGGGGAGTATCAAAAATAGCTTCCCTATTTGTCTCCGCTATCTTTAAGCGATAAAACAGCGTTTTGCGAATGATTAAGAACGAAAAAGGGCTTAGGTGCGACAAAAAAGGAGGAAAAACTCTCATGCCAAAACCTATAAAAAGTATGTCGACAAAGTGATGAAAAGGAGAAAACTCAATGCGAATAACCTTCCTAAAATGTGAACATAAAAACCGAAAAGTTTGAACAATGAAAAGAAGAAATAATCCTTCTAAATTTGATACGAATACCGACAAGCTGATGACAAAGAAAAACATACAAACGTCCTGGCGCATCTCCGCCCTCTAATCATTGAAAACGAGGAAGTAAAGAACAGCCTTTGAGATAATTAAAAGCCGATAATATACTGATACACAAATATATAAAAACATATTTGAAGATAATAAGAATCCTGTGTAACCGCCTAAAAAACAACCGAATAAAGCAAAGATCAACGGTAATAAAAATAAGAAAACGAAACAAAACCTACTACCAAACCGACATGAATCTCACCAAAATTTCCTACCCGAAACTGCCGACTAAAAACCCACAAAACCATGAAACGGAAAAGAAAACCCGACTCAAAACGCTCGTCCTACAAGCCTACAGCAAAACAGAAAACGCCCGCAATGCTCCCAAAACGTATGTGCGACAAAAAGGGAGGTTGCGCCCAAAACCTTTATTTAAAGTCTTCTTCCCCCAGCGAAAAAGTATATATTTTCTTAAAACAAAACACCTCTTCTTAACTTAGAATATCGTTATATAATCTTTATTAGATATTAGTAGAGGCCCTCAAAGCCATTGAACCTTAAATAGTTACACGACTAATCGACGACAAATTAGTAACTTAGCGGCGACAGATTAGTAAGTAGGTTGCGACAAATTAGTAACTATGGTGCGACACTTTAGTAGCTATTGGGGTGGGGTAGTCGACAAGTTAGGAGGTTAGGTGCGACGAATAGGGAAGGAATAAGGCTTTGTTATGAAAAATATAAACAAATTCTCCCTTTTTATAACGATTCTTCCTTTCTTTCACTTCTTTTCCTTTGCTTCTTCCATAAATAAACTTGTGATTTTCTGAACTTTGTCTTCTTTATTTTATCTTATAAACTATTGTATTTTTGATAATTACGAATTAATCTCTAAACGTTCGAGACAAAAAGGGAAGATATTACCCAATCTTCTGTTTACTATTTCTCGACAAATTAGTAAGTTCGTAAAAATACTTTACATAAAAGATCCTCTAAACCAGACAGAATGAACGGAAGACATAATGGACAGAGTATGTAAAAGACAAAGTAACAGGGGAACAGAAGACGTAATGATGCGAATTATACGAATGATAAAGACAGAATGACATAAAAACATAAGGGACAGAACAGTGGGGTGGGCTCAGTAGTAAAAAGCTAAATATAAAAAGCCCTCTAAAATTTTAAATGATAAGTATTGCCAAGTAAGGAAGATATTATAATATAAAGACAAGAATAGTCTTGTTTCAGTTTGCTGCCACTTTCAATATTTCACATATCTTGTTGTTAAAATAGGAATAAGTGGTGGCAAAATTGCTAAAAATGGAAAGTCATACAGAGCGACTCATGCCGTTCTTCAACCGCTCCAACAACCCCGACCTTATCCTTGCCATCCAATCGGCAGGAGGCAGCCGAGGTCGCAACGGCTTCCGTAAGGACAAGTCAGGCGAGAAGCTCGCCGAATCCGAAGAAGATCTCCTTGAACACCGCCCGCTAGCTCCGACACTTTCGATACCCTCTATATCGGTTGCGAGAAATTCCCTGTCCGAGATATCATGAGAGTGCCAATGAGTGGCATTCTCTAACAGCCTAACTATCAACCCTCTCAAAACAAAGTTTTGTTTCGCTCCAGACATCGCTTCGTTTCCGTTCAAACGTTGCGATGTTATTGTTTTCATTTCAGCAAGAAAGTTATGCTTCTTGCCGTTTTTCGCATCTAAGGTAAAAAACAATATGATGATTGTATTGCATATAACATTTTATGATTATCTTTGTACAGCATTAGAAATTAAATATTATGGCAAAGACTGACTGTCCTAACAGAATCCGTGTCGTGTTAGCCGAGAAGGAAGTAACAGGCCATTGGCTTGCTATTCAAATGGGCGTTACAGACATTACTGTGTCAAGATGGAAAACGAACAAGATTCAACCATCTATGGCGCAGTATGTTGAGATTGCCCGACTTCTACAAGTCAATGTAAGTGATTTAGTTGATGCGGATTTAGATTATCAAGCAAAATAAATGTTCTATGCTGAAAGATAGAGAAGAATTGCAATTGAAGCAAATTGAGAAAATCAATGATGTCATTAAAGTCTTTAATGAAAACTTTTCGGACGAAGTTGATGACGAGATAAACTTTCTGAGTGTTGTCAGAGAAAATTTGATTGCTTTTAATAAAAGAAACCGTGGCTAATAAGAAATATACTTTTATTGATTTGTTCGCTGGATGTGGCGGATTATCCGAAGGCTTCTTGCAATCGGGACATTATGAGGGACTTGCTCATGTCGAGTGGGAATCCCCAATGGTAAACACTCTCCGACAGCGTTTAGTTGATAAATGGAATCATTCAGCAGATGAAGCCAAAAAACGTGTTGTTAAATTTGATGTTCAAAAAACAGACGAACTTATTCATGGTCAATGGACTGATGAAACAAAAAAGCTGTATGAGGCAGAGAACCACCAAGATTTTGTAAATAATGGATTGGTTGGTCTTGTTGGCAAACATACAGTTGACCTCATTATAGGTGGCCCTCCATGCCAAGCCTATTCCATTGCTGGACGTGCCCAAGACCCAAACTCAATGAAAGATGATTATAGAAATTATCTTTTTGAGAGTTTCGTGAAAATTGTGGACTATTTCAAACCCAAACTATTTGTCTTTGAAAATGTACCAGGCTTGTTGAGCGCATGTCCTGGCGACCGTCCTGTTAGGGAACGTATTTATGAAGCATTCAAGGCTATCAATTACGAAATTAGAACTCCTGAGAGCCTAAAAAACTCTGTGTATTGTGCAGAAGATTTTGATGTTCCTCAGAAGCGTAACCGTATCATTATTATCGGTACAAAGGTTGGTGGAGATTTATCTGTGGAAGAGTTATACGAAAGTTTAACAGAACACAAGAGTAAGTTGCTACATAAGACTGTAAGGGATGCCATTGGCTATATGCCCAAATTATACCCTTTGGAAAAAGTCATTAAGATTGGGCGTTCTCAGGTTTCTCACCAAGCAAAGGGTGAGAATAATGTAGATATGCATTACTCTCGTTATCATGGTGAGCGTGACCAACGCCTCTTTAAGGAATGGCTCGCAAATGATATGAATAAATGCTCTCAAAAAGAAAAGATGGATTTCTATACCAAGATTACAGGGCATACATCTAATCACATCAAATATCGAAATATTGAATGGGATAAACCATCACCAACGGTTGTTGCCCATCTCAATAAAGATGGATATATGTTCATTCATCCTGATGTGGAACAACTTCGTTCGATAACGATACGAGAGGCTGCACTTCTGCAAACCTTTCCTATGGACTTTAAGTTCGTAGGTTCAAATCCTTATTGCTTCAAAATGATAGGCAATGCTGTACCTGTTAATTTTGCGAAAGGTATTGCAGAGGCCATGTATAGTGTGTTGATTTCAAAAGAACAATGAAAAGAAAACTAAATATATTAGTTGCTTGTGAGGAAAGTCAGGCAGTATGCAAGGCTTTTCGAAAATTAGGCCACAACGCATACAGTTGTGACTTGTTGGATTGTAGCGGAGAGCATCCAGAGTGGCATTTCAATCATGATGTTACAAAAGTACTTGACCAATCAGACCTCACACTTCAAAATGGAGAAAAGGCGAAGATAAAAGGTGATTGGGATATTATGATTGGACACCCTCCTTGCACTTACCTTGCAGTAAGTGGCGCTCGTTGGTATTATCACCCAGATGATGCGGGACTTCCTGTTGAACAACGTCGTCCACATCCGCGCTTCCCTAACAGGGCGCAAGACAGAGAAGATGGTGCTGCTTTCTTTATGCTATTGGCTAATACCAATGTAAAACGAATTGCCATAGAGAATCCAATAGGAATCATGAGCAAACGTTGGAGGAAGCCCGACCAATCAATCCAACCTTATATGTTTGGTGACCCATTCTCTAAGAATACAAGCCTCTGGCTTAAAAATCTTCGCCCACTTCATCCTTCAAAAGAAACAGATGATCATGGAGAGAGAATAGTGTTTAAGAGTGGAAAGACTCAACCAAAATGGTATTCTGATGCTTTATCCAAAGCAAAGACAACAGAAGAAAGAAGAACTCTTCGTAGTAAAACATTTCCAGGTATTGCTCGTGCTATTGCAGAACAATGGACTATACAGATTGCGTTCGAAGAGAATTTACTTGATAAGAAAGAACTTAAATTTTTAGGTAAAGATTATGACAAACTTGACAGAAGCAATCCAAAAGAACTTGCGGAAGTCGAGAGAAGAGAACAAGAACTCATCAATTTTTGGTTAAATAAATAGTTTTATGGGAGACCCGATATGTAAATGGAGAAATGCAACTGTAGAAACCACCGTGGAGTTGGTTGCAGAGTTGCCGAAGAAAGTAATGTCTGAGGAAGATTTTAGAGATTACATGGCAGATTCTATATATGGCAAAGCATTTACCAGAACAGCTTATCAAATAGCATGTCAATTAGCACTTTACTATATAGACGACGATAAGATGTATTACCCTCGGTTTACGCATAACATTTCCAAGGATGAGGCCGTTGTATATCTGCATCATTGGATTAAGCATTATTATGTTCCAAACCCATACACCGCTCGTAGGTTTGACCACATGGATTACTCTGTAAAACTTATGTATGCTATTGCAAATCATGTTAACGAGTATCCTGATTTGGCAAACTTAGAAAATGCTTGTGATTCAATCTTTGGAGAAACTACGGGCAATCTTCTCAACGTCAAGTTTATACTCAATGAGTATTCAAATATATTGGAGATTGACAAGCAGAACAACATAAAACTTATTGACAATCAACATATTGAAGACTACGTTGTATGGCATAAGCGTAATGATAAAAAAGCATTCTTTGATGAATTTAATAAATAACACCTACTATGTATATCTACATACGAAAACTCTTTGAGCATGATATTGATAGACAAATCAGTTTCACAAGAGAAGTTGCAGTTCATTTCTTTAATGTCTCACAAAACTTTTTAGAGCAAAAGGAGAATGTATCCATTCATATTTTTCACTATAACAATGAGAAAAAATTTGAGGATATTGAACTGCAGCCCGCTACTGATTTTCGTTTCAGCTTAAGGTTAAATACTTTCATAACATCCTCTGGTGACTCATTGGAAGTCGGAGACTTGCTCTATATGCAAAAAATAGGGAAAAGCTATGGAGTGAAACTCATTAAAACAAGCGATACCAACTATAAAATATTTAATGCTCTTCTAAATGAGCGTGACAGACATTTCCTCTTGTGTACGGATGAAGAAAGCAACGACAATCCAAACACATCAGAAGTTAAAGTAAGCAAGGACGTTCTTTCATATCTTTCAGCCATCCGCACGAAACCTTTCTTGCTCCTTGCAGGTATCTCAGGCACTGGCAAGAGTCGCATCGTAAAGGAAATGGCATACGCCAGCTGCCCCGACGAGGGCGACCTGCGCAAGGATAAGACGTCGCCCGGCAACTATTGCCTTGTAGAGGTGAAACCAAACTGGAACGACTCCACTGAACTGCTCGGTTATGAAACCGTACTTGACGGTGGTAATTACCACCTGACAAAGTTCGTGAAGTTCCTCATTAAAGCCATGCAACACGAGAATGTACCATTCTTCGTGTGCCTTGATGAAATGAATCTTGCAGCTGTTGAGCAGTACTTCGCCGAGTTCCTGAGCATATTGGAAAGCCGCAAGGATGTGGACGGAACTATCAAGAGCGAACCACTTATTCCTGCTGCTATCTTTGAGAAATACCAGCAGAAACTCCATGAAGAGTTGTTCCCAACCAAGGACAGTTCCAATACAAGTACGGGCGCGGGGTGCTACACTACCGACGGTACTGCCGTATATCTCCACAGAACTTACGCAAAACTGATGGAGGAAGGTCTGCGCATCCCTCGCAACCTTATCGTAGTAGGGACAGTGAACATGGACGATACCACCTACCAGTTCAGCCGTAAGGTGATAGACCGCGCCATGACCATTGAGATGAACGAGGTGAACCTAAACGATATGTTTGACATAGAGAAGCCTGACGCACTCAGCTATCGTGAGGACGTTGTGGATAAGGGTTGGTTTTTCGCTCCATTTGCGCAGAGCAATAACGTACTGCAGCAAATGAACAACGACGAGCGTGAACTGCTTACAGAGAAGATTAAGACAACTATTGGACAAACCGACGCCGACGGCACAACAACGCCCGACAGCCTTGAAGCTATCCTCGGCAAGACCCCTTTCCGTATCGCTTACCGTGTAGTAAACGAGTTGATACTCCACTTCTACGCTCTGCGCTGCTGGGAGAACAAGGACACTGAGTTTGAGGAACTCTACAACAAGGCACTTGACAATATCCTGATGATGAAAGTGCTGCCACGCATTGAGGGTAATGAGGACTTGGTGAAAGAGCCATTGGCACAATTGGCAACATGGACGGAGGTAGCATACCCCAAAGCCAATGCTAAGATTGTAGAAATGCGTGAACGCCTCGAACTATCTCACTTCACTTGTTTCTGGCCATAAATGATAGCAAAACATGGATGCGCTGAAATTTGCAGACAAGGCAGGAAATGTGGAGATAACTATCACCACACGCTCCATACAGAACTCGCTCCGACGACTTAAAAGCCGTGTAGGAGAGGATGCTGCCATGCACTACTGTGACTACCGCTCGTCAGTCGAGGGCACGTTGCAGTTGGCTGGTGTGCCGCCTCTTCCTGAGGGCAAGGAGTGGGCGGCACTGCCCCCTGTGATGTTCGAAACTTGCCAGTACAACATCACGCTGCACTTCACTGACATTGAGGGAGAGCCCCGCATCATCCACATCAACAAAGACGTGGCAGAGGCATTCCAGTGGTATACCGCTGGCAATGGTGGTTTCCTCATGGCAGCTCTTGATTTCCTCAACGAGCCTGGTATCTTCCGTCTGCAATATGCTTATAAGCCCAAGGGACTGACCGAACGCTTGGCATGGATAGAGTTTCGTGTGGTATCACCGAAACTCGACACGAAACGTGACCTCATGCACATGATGAGCATGATTAACACCGAGTATGAAAACCTTGTGTTCAAGTATCTTACCAAGACGTTTCAGTCGCTGAACCTGTCGAGCAGTCAGAGCAATGAAATGATTTGGCTCTCTATCTTTAAGGGTATGATAGACGAGTACATCACCGCTTTGGAGTTTGTGACCAACCGTCCTAACACCCGAGGCGAGCGTATTACCTATTACGACCGTGTGGATAAGATAAAGCGTTGGTCGCCCAAGATGCTCAACCAATATGAGGAGCAAAAGGCTGCCAAGACGCTTGACCACTACCTGTTCCGTTACGACGAGAAGCAGAAGACCATCGATACAAAGGAGAACCGCTTTGTGAAGTACACCGTCAAGCAGATTGGTAAGAAACTTGTGGACGTGCTGGGAGAGTTGCAGCGCAACTATCAAGGTCAGCTTTTAGGAGAGGAACTGGACTGGCTGAAAAGCAAAGGAGAACGCTTGCAGAACATCTTACACCACCGCATCTGGCGACAGATTGGTGAGTTTAAAGGTTTTCGTCAGGAGAGTAGTGTGCTGCAAAAGCGCACTGGTTATTCGCAGATTTACCGCTTGTGGTACATCCTGCAAAGCGGTCTCGGTTTCTACGAGGGTAGCAACGAGATTGGCGTGCGCCCCATTTGGGAACTGTACGAGTTGTGGTGCTTCCTAAAGATGAAGCAACTGATGATGGACGTGTTGGAGATAGACCTTACCGACCCCGACCAAGCGGCACTTGTGGAGGAGAACCGCAAAACGATGCTCACACCGTTTACCGACAGCACCGTGGAGCACAAGATTACCTACCACAACCGCTTCAACGATGACATTGTGGAACTGTGCTATCAGCACACCTACAACCGTCGTTCGGGCGAGGTGCATACCGCTACCACGGAGCAGCGTCCCGACATTGTGCTCAACATTCAAAAGGCAGACGGCTTTGTACTGACCTACCTCTACGATGCCAAGTACCGTGTGCTTGACGATACGAACAAGGATATTGATAACCTTGAAGATGACTATGATATCTCGGACTATCCGCCACCCGATGCGCTTAACCAGATGCACCGCTACCGCGATGCTATCTACTATGGCAGCACCCACTTCAAGCACACTGCCAAAGAGATTATCGGTGGTTACATCCTTTTCCCAGGACGCTATCGCAAAGAAAACGGTTCAGAATCACCTTACTACATTAAATCTATAAAGGAGGTGAACATCGGTGCTTTTCCCCTATTGCCTAACGGCGAACAGCCAGAGGACGAGGGCAAGATGCTGCGCGACCACCTCGTGCAGATACTACGCACCGAAGAACGCTATGAGCAAATCAAGGACAGCATACCGCAAAAGGGGTTGACCTACACCATTGTTCCCGATGAGAGCAACCTTGTGCTTGTGGGCTACTACAGGAGTGGACAACTTGAACCCATCAAGAAGAACAAACTCTACTATGTCCGTGCTGGCATGGATCAAGGCTCGCTCCGCCTGGCAGCAGGTTTTGAGCATTGCCACTATGTGTTGCTCCATAACAAGCAGAGTCAGGAACTTTACAAGTTGTCTTCCAAAGGTCCACGCATCGTGTCGGGTACGCAACTGCAAGCCAAAGGCTTTGACGCACAGCGTGAGTTCTACCTTGCCTTCGACTTGGAGAGCACCGAGCCTATAATATATGTTCATAAACCAGACGGCAGTACGTTCAAAGTGAAACAAAGTAAGACACCATATGCTAAAGACCCATACTTCGTGACACTTACAGAGTTGTTGGAAGAGGAGAAGCCAAAGGATATATAAATTGTTATCGCATATCTTAGAAGACTTGTCTCTTCTGTCTGTTTTTGTTCGTTATTATTTTGTTATAAAAAAAATGGTTCTTCCGAAATATGGAGTGATAAAGTAAGCCTACTACATATAAAAGTCACACAGAAAGGGGGAGAATACGGAGGTGAAAGCAGACAATCTCACGGAGGTGCCGACGGCATAAAGAGCGACAGAGGCGTAGTGTACGTGTTGCTGATAACTTTGGTAATAAACATTTTAAGAAATCTTGCAAACCACAGCTTTGTAATGAAGTAGACAAAAATATTAATAAAACTCGTAAATATCCTCTGTTCCACCACGCACCAACGGTGCCTCTGTGCCAACGATAGCTTTGATATAAACAATCCTCTGTGTTTGTTATAGATATTTTCCTTGTTCTTTTGACACATGGAGTGGTGAAGTAAGTCTCCCGATATAATAGGGCACAAAGAGGTAAGGAGCGTATGGAGGTAAACATTATCACTCAGTATTCACCACCCATCACCCAGAAAGTACAGAAGATAGAATATGTTATTTTGATGAATTGTGGGTGCCATTTCAGTTTTGTTTTGTACATTTGTGATATAAATATAATTTTGACAAATATGAATAGACAAGATATAACAGAGTATATACGGATTCAATATCCTAACGAGAACGAAGGGTGTGATTGGAAAGAGTATAAGAATCTAAAAAACAGTCTTTGTGGACATGAAGGTGATGATGTTGTTTCTTATGTTTCTGCAATTTCTAATATGAATGGTGGTGCCATTGTTCTTGGAATTCAAGACAAAACATTAGAGGTCATCGGTATTCAAAATTTTGGGAATTACAATATTGAATCTGCTAAAGCAAAAATAGCAGAGAAATGTCGAAATCTGCCAATAGAGGATCTGAATATAGATGAACTTAGAGCTGAGGACACTGACCAAATTGTTTGGATAATTACTGTCCCTAAACACAAAGCAAAGTTACCTGTTTATGCTCATAATAAGGCATGGCAGAGAGTTGGCGACTCTCTTATTGAAATGAAAGAGGAGAGACTAAAAACAATATTGTCAGAACTTGAAATCACAGATGATTGGAGTGTCGAAATCATACCTGATGCGTCTATCGAAGACTTAGATGCTGATGCAATAGAAAAAGCTCGTAAGGAATATATTATCCGTAATCCCTATCGGAAAGCAGAGATTTTAGCATGGGATAATGCGAAATTCCTTGATAAAGCGAAAGTAACAATCAATGGTAAAATTACCAGAGCTGCCCTTGTACTGTTGGGAAAAGAAGAAAGTGAACATCTTCTTAATCCTTATGTAGCCTGTATTCGTTGGTCTTTAAGGAGTTTAGGAACGAATCAAAACAAAGATTATGAGATATTACCAATGCCATTACTGCTGAGTATTGACCGTTTATACAACAAGGTAAGGAATGTGAAGTACCGTCTCGTGAGACCAGAATCTCTTTTCCCAAATGAAATGTTACGTTATGATATGTTTAACATACGAGAGCCTCTAAATAATGCTATTGCACACCAAGATTATACAAAGTGTGCAAGAATAGAAGTTGTAGAGTTTGAAGATAGTCATATAATTTTCCAGAATCATGGAATGTTTTTGCCACAAAGTGTGGAAAATGTTGTGACTAAGGATTGTCCAGAGTCTGTTTATCGGAACCGTTTCTTGGTAGAAGCTATGCGTAATCTGAATATGATAGAGACAGAGGGTGGAGGCATAAAGAAAATGTTTATTAACCAACGAGTTAGATTGTTTCCGTTGCCTGAATACGATTTCTCTGACGGTAAGGTTAGAGTAACGATTATAGGTAAGGTAATTGATGAAAACTTTGCACGTATCTTGACGGAAAATCCTGATATTAGTCTTGAAGAAATAATGTTGTTAGATAATGTCCAAAAACGAAAATTAATTTCGGATGAGCAAGCTGCTTTTCTTAGAAAGAATAAGTTCATAGAAGGAAGGAAGCCACATTTTTATTTATCACACAGGGTTGTATCTAAAACGAAAGATACGGGACTGAAGAGTCAATATATTAAAAATCGTAGCTTTGATGATGAATATTTTATGAAAATGATTGTAGAGTATTTGAAGAAGTTTGGCAAAGCTTCTCGTAAAGATATAGATAATTTGTTAATGAATAAATTATCTGACGTGTTAAATGCTCGGCAAAAGAATAATAAGATAGATTATCAATTAAAAAAATTAAAGAAAGCAGGTAGAATAAGATTCAGTGAAGATAATTTTTGGGTTTTGGTGGAGTAGCTTTACATGTCCCTGAGGATTCACAGAAATTCCGTGAGAATTCCGTGAATCTTCGTAATAATTCCGTGAATCTGTTTTGTAACCTACTGATTAACAATGGATATAAGTTTTTGTAGTTTATGTAGTTTCCGTGAGTGTATTGCATAATTCCGTGTCCATTAATAATGAGAAAGGAAGGATTTAAAAAGGCTTTTGGTTCATTTCCAATAACTTTTGTAAGTTCTATACTTTTATACCCCTTTTGAAGTCCAACTAAGCACCTTTTCTTGAACAGCTTTATAACTTATTGATTCCATATTGGTTGCAAACTCATCTTTTATACCTGTTTTCAAACTTTATCTTAGGTGTTTTATACGAAGTTATATCATGATTTTTCAACTTCTTATCTGTATATTTTCGAAGCGTTAATATGGGAAGGTTTCTGTCTCGGAGGATGAAAAAAAGACAGCCAAGACAGTCTTAACAGTGCGTTTGTTTAATGATAATATCGCTTCTTCCATTAAAGCTACACGAAAAGTCTTCAAGTATTTGGCGAAAAAAATATTAATATATCAAAATTGTTTTTTAAAGAAAACATTTGTTATATTTGCACTTGCGGTTTTTCTTAATTCTGTCACAATAAAATCAGTCGATACTTTGTATAATTAAAATATTTTTGCGATATTTGTATGCAACAAAGTCTTATGACTAAACAGCTATAAACAAAGAAAATCTATTTAAACTATAAAACAATATGACATACTGGAAATTAGGATGTAACTGGGGTAGTGGTAACCCAGACTTTTATGATTTACTCATAAAAGAATCTATTGTGATTTGTGCGCATCATAGAATGAAGAAAGGCGACTATGTGGCTATAACAAGAGGTTATACGGTCATAGGCTTAGCATTGATTATAGGAGAAAGGACCTCTTCTACCTCACATCCAGAGTTAAAAGCTGACTTTGAAAAGAAAGCGATAGAGTATGAGGATTGGAATTATGTAGCACCTGCCAAAATATGGACTCTGCCAGAAGAACTTGTATTTGAATATCGTCTGCAACAGGGTATTCGTCAAATTCAAAATAGTGATACTATAGAAAAAATTTGTTTTAGAATAAATAAACTTATGGGAAAACAGTTAGTAGTAAATTGTGCTAAGCTATTAAAGGCTAATCATAACCTTATTTTAACAGGTGCTCCAGGCACAGGTAAAACTTACTTAGCAAAGGAAATTGCTAAAGAATTAGGTGTAATGGACGAGGACTGTGAACTTGTTCAGTTCCATCCTTGTTATGACTATACAGACTTTGTAGAAGGTTTACGTCCTGTCAAAGTAGACGAAAAGTTAGGCTTTGAAAGAAAGGACGGTGTTTTTAAGGAGTTCTGTAAGAAGGCTTTTGTAGATCAAAAAGATCCTTTTGAAAGGGGATATAAGACGCTTGTGGAAAAAATAAGTAAATCTCCTAATAAAATATATAAATGTGGCACATCAAATCCTAATAATAAGGGTTTTGATATAAGCTACGGTGGTAAAGATATTATTTTTACAAGATATGATGAAGATAATAATAGGGCTGCATATAAAGATAGACTTCGTAAGCTATATTATCATTATATAAGGCAAGGCATCACAGACTTTGGACATATCAATCGTAGTGATATGGAGAAAGTTGTTGGTTGCAGTATTGATTATACAAACTATAGGAGTATTCTGCAAGAAATATATAAGTTACAAGCTGAAAGCAGTGAGGTAAAGCTGTACGTATTCATTATTGATGAAATCAATCGTGGCGAGATTTCTAAGATCTTTGGTGAATTGTTTTATTCTATTGATAGCGGATATAGAGGAATTAAGGGTAAGGTTTGTACGCAGTATCAGAATCTGGTTCCAGATGATGACATCTTCTCTGATGGTTTCTTTGTGCCAGAGAATGTTTATATCATAGGAACAATGAACGATATTGATAGGAGTGTAGAGGCAATGGACTTTGCTATGCGTAGAAGATTTGCTTGGAAAGAAATCACCGCCTTAGAAAGGCAGTCTATGCTTGATGATGCTGATGCTTGGGGAGGTAATAAGCCTGGACAATCGGTTATTGATGAGATTAAACGCAGAATGAATAATCTCAATGACTGTATTATAGATAAGAGTGCAGGTGGAGAGGTGACAAGGCAAGAGAGAATAGGACTTACCGAAGCTTATCAGATAGGTGCTTCATACTTCCTTAAATTGAGTATGTACAACAATAACTTTGATGAGTTATGGAATAATCATCTTAAGGGGCTGCTCTATGAATACCTTAGAGGTACTGCCGATATCGAGAAGAAAATGGAACGATTATATAGTGCCTATAGCAAGTAATAAGCTTTGAATACTAAAGATTATCATACAACGGTCATCTGTTCTGAAGAATTGGATGACCTAAAAGCAATAGCTGATGTGGCTATCTCTGATATTACGTTTGAGGAGTATCCTAATCTGCTTATCTTTCCTGATTTCTTTGAATGCTATGACAGAGACTTTGGTAAGAAGGAGATTTGTAGCATAAAAGAAAAAGACACAAAGTTATGTACCAATAGTATCGTAGGTTTTGTTGGACGGAATGAAACTCATCTTTCCATATGTTCAAGATTTGCTGCAGAGGGTGATGAAGACTATTTACTTCATTATATGTTGCAGAAGGTTGCAGGTATCAACCTATTTAATCTTCAGCATACAACAAATGAAGACAGTGTTTTTGATTTTCTTATTTACTTGTTTCCTCTATTTCTCAAAAGAGCTGTTAGCCAAGATATATATAAGAAGTATATTACCAGAAAATATAATGATGCCAATGTACGGGGAACAATTGATGTCAACAGACATATAAGATTTAACGAGCCTTTTAATGGTAAGGTTGCTTATACGACCAGAGAGTATAGCTATGATAACGAAGTGACTCAGCTTATCAGACATACTATTGAGTTTATTAACAAAGAAAAAGGTTGTGACATATTGATGAATGACCCAGATGTACAACAAGCCGTGTATCAGATTATAGATGCAACACCTTCTTATCTTTCAAGCGAACTCCAGTCTGTTATTAATAGGAATCTACGACCTGTACTCCATCCTTATTATAGCCAATATACATTACTACAAAGGTTGTGCCTACAAATTCTCCGTCACGAAGAGTTAAAGTATGGAAAGGAGAAGGATGAGATATATGGTGTGCTTATAGATGCAGCTTGGCTATGGGAAGAATATCTGAATACCGTACTTTCTAAAATTGGATTCACACATCCGAGAAACAAGGAAGGAAAGGGAGGTATAAGGATGTTTGCTAATCCAACAGATGAGGACAGTTTTGATAACAATGGCAGGCGTATCTATCCTGACTTTTACAGTGAAGACTATATTTTAGATGCCAAGTATAAGCATTTAAATGGGAGTGTAGGGCGTGAGGACCTTTATCAGGTTGTGTCGTATATGTATTGTATGGACAAGCCTTATGGTGGTTATGTCTATCCCGATGACTCCAATCAAAAAGCAACAATATTTAAACTTGCAGGTAAAGGACTTGAATATAAAGGAGATATGGGTGGTATTCTGTCTGTCATTCCGTTTAAGATACCTCAAAAGGCTGATAACTGGAAGGATTTCCTCCAAGGAATAAATCAGTCAGAGAGCTGGTTGAAAGATACACTAATCTCCAGATAATATCAGAGTGCAAGCACCTTTTATTTCATCCGCAATGCCAATATATTTAGGCGTTGCGGTTTTTCTCTTTCTTTTAAGCAACTTGTTAGTGCATCAACTCACTAATACCCCATATCATCAGTGAGAAAATAAAAAGGCTTTTTGTCTTTATGTCATTCTGTCTTAAAATAATTATGTCATTCTGTCTAAAAACACTATCTTTGCAGTTATAATGGCTGTTTTCATTTAGAAGTACTTGTATAGCTATAAGAACTTCTCATAATATGGAATTATAAGAACGTTACGATATGCTACCAGAAGAAAAGGCACGTGTTATCATAGACAGAATGTTTGAAGAAGCAGGCTGGAAAGTAGTGGATAGAAGCGGTTATGCTCCTAACATGACTGCTGTAGCCATAAGAGAGGGGCTCTTGAAAGGTAATCGAGAGGCTGATTATCTACTCTTTCTTAATGGAAAGGCAGTTGGAATATTAGAAGCTAAACGAGTTGAGGTCGACATAAATTCAGATGTCGTAAAGGAACAAGCCACACTTTATACGCGTCGTTGTCCCTCATGGTGTCAGGCGTGGTTTCCTAAGATCCCCCTTCCTCTCGCATACGTTGCCAACAGCAAGGAGATGATGTTTTACGATACTCGTAAGAGCGATGCTGCCTTTGAGTATTGCAGTAAGATTCACTCTCCGTGGGAAGTTACCAAGATGTTAGGACTTCAGGATGACTATGTGGGATTGCCAACACTTAGCCCTAAGGGACTACGTGGTTGTCAGTATGAAGCCATCACCGAACTGGAGAAGAGTTTTCGATCTGGTGAATCACGTGCACTGATGGTACTTGCCACAGGTGCAGGAAAGACCTATACCGCCTGTCTTGCAGCCTATCGTATGTTGTCTTTTACCCCTATGCGACGTGTCTTGTTCTTGGTCGACAGGAACAATCTGGGCAAGCAAGCTGAAAGCGAATTTGGTACTTTCCGATTGACGGAGAATGGTGATTCTTTCAACAGCATCTTTACGGTCAATCGGCTGAAGTCAGCGAAAATTCCTAATGGCAGCAGTGTTGTTATTTCCACCATACAGCGACTATTCTCCTTGCTGAAAGGCGAAGAGATTGAAGACAACGATGCTGACGATGGATATGATGAGGATTGTGTTGGAGAGTTTCCTGAAAATCCAAGTCTGCCGTCTGATTTCTTCGATATGATTATCATTGACGAGTGCCACCGCTCTATTTATGGTAGTTGGCGACGAGTACTTGATTATTTCTCCAAGGCTAAGTTAATAGGTCTGACAGCAACTCCGGGACCTGAAACAAGGGCATTCTTTAATGATAATATCATCGTAAACTATACTTTGGAGAAGTCTATTCTGGATGGTGTAAATGTTTATGGTCGTGTGTATCGTATCAAGACAAAGGTAACGGAGAATGGTGGAGCAATTCTTGAAAACGAGAAAGTGAAAAAAGTAACTCGTTATACGGGAAAAGTTGAAGTTGTTGAAAGTAAAGAAACTAAGAACTATACACGGGAGGAACTGAACAAGAGTATTATCAATCCTGCACAGATAAAGCTTATTTTGGAAACTTATCGTGATGCGGTATATACGGAAATGTTTACCGATCCTCAGCGTGAGGCAAATATGGACTATCTGCCCAAAACGCTTATATTCGCACTGAATGAGAGTCATGCTACGAATATTGTGAAGATTGCCAAAGAGGTGTTCAATCGTGAAGACGAACGCTTTGTGCAGAAGATTACCTACTCTACTGGGGATAGCAACGAACTAATACGACAGTTCCGCAATGATAAAGACTTCCGTATTGCTGTGACTTGTACGCTGGTAGCTACAGGAACAGACATAAAACCGCTCGAAGTCGTTATGTTCATGCGTGATGTGGCTTCCGAGCCTTTGTACATACAGATGAAAGGGCGTGGTGTCCGTACTATTGGTGATGAGCAGTTGCGTAATGTCACTCCTAATGCCTATAGCAAGGATTGCTTCTTCTTGGTTGATGCTGTGGGCGTAACCGAGCATGAGAAAACGATAGCCTCTCCATCTGGTGCAGTAACGAAAGTTATCTCTCTGAAAGAACTTTTGGAGAAGATAACCCATGGCAATGTGAGCGATGACTATCTGCGCCTATTGGCGGGTCGTTTGTCTCGTATCAGCCATAAGTGTACGGAGAGTGACCGTGAGAAGTTTGTTAGTCTTGCACATCAAAGCATGATGGAGATAGCCTCCAATATCTTTAAAGCCTTTGAGGACAACGTCTTGCCTGAATACAACAACGTTAATGAGCCCAATACGGAACGAAAGGCGTTGGTGCGCAACATCGCTAACCATCCAGATGCAAGAGACCTTCTGTTGATTCTTAATGCTGGCTTTATAGAAACGCTGATGCCCGGCGAAGATACGCTAATTTCAAAAGGGTTCTCAACGGAGGAGGCACAGTCTACCACGTCTGCGTTTGAGGATTACTGTCAGGAACATAAGGATGAGATAGAAGCCCTGCGCATTATATATAATAATCAGGGAGAACCGCTTACGTATTCAATGTTGAAAGACTTGGAAAACAAACTGAAGCTTGCAAATAATAAGTTTAACACCTCGTTGCTTTGGAATTCCTATGCTATCATCAATTCACGAAAGGTGAAGAGTAGTTCAACAAAAGAAGAAAAAGAAGCACTTACGAATATCATCCAGTTAGTACGCTATGCTTTCCATCAGATAGAACAGCTTGAAAGTTTATATCCAACAGCCAAACAATACTTTAACCTATGGTATGGGCAAGTATGGCGTTCTATCACAGCGGGGCAAATTGAATTGATGCGTCAGGTGCTCAACTACATAGCATCTAATGGATATTGCACCATTACCGATATCAAGGAGAATGACAAGACACAGGCTGCCCAGCTTATCCGTGCCTTTGGAGGCAGAGATACAGCAAATGAAGCTTTGTCTTCATTGTCACAGTTTATCATCTATAGAAAATTAGCATAATATGGCAAAAAACATATCAACGCAACAGGCTCTGACAAAGGAAGTATGGAAGCTCGCAACGACACTCTCTGGACAGGGTATCGGCTATACTGATTATGTCACCCAGCTTACTTATCTTCTCTTCCTCAAAATGGATGCTGAGAACGTAGAAGTGTTTGAGGAGGCATCTGCTATTCCTGAAGAGTACCGATGGGGACAGCTTAAAGAGCTTGACGGATTAGACCTGATTGCACAGTATGAAAAGACTCTTAATGTTCTCAGCAAGCAGGATAATCTGATAGGAACGATATTCACAAAGGCGCAGAACAAGATTGATAAACCGGTCTATCTGAAGAAAGTGATAACCATGATAGATGAGCATCAATGGCTTGAAATGGACGGGGATGTCAAAGGAGCTATCTATGAAGGTATCTTGGAAAAGAATGGTCAGGACAAGAAAAGTGGTGCTGGACAGTACTTCACGCCTCGCCCTTTGATTCAGGCAATGATTGATTGTCTTCAACCGAAGATAGGCGAGACGGTATGCGACCCTGCTTGTGGAACAGGTGGATTCCTGCTGGCAGCATACGATTATATGAAAGGGCAGTCACAGGACAAGGGTAAGCTTGATTTCCTGAATGATAAGGCTTTGCACGGTATTGACAACACGCCACTCGTCGTAACGTTGGCATCTATGAACCTTTATCTGCATGGCATCGGCACTGACAGAAGTCCTATTGCTTGTGAGGACTCGTTGGAGAAAGAACCTGAGACACTGGTAAATGTCATTCTTGCCAATCCTCCGTTCGGTACGCGCCCTGCAGGCTCTGTAGACATCAATCGTCCTGATTTCTATGTAGAGACGAAGAATAACCAGCTTAACTTCCTCCAACACATGATGTTGATGTTGAAGGATGGGGGTAGGGCAGCAGTTGTCTTGCCTGACAACGTTCTCTTTGAAGGGGGTGCTGGTGAAATCATTCGCAAGAAACTTCTGAGTGATTTCAACCTACATACTATCCTGCGATTGCCTACAGGTATCTTCTATGCACAGGGGGTAAAGGCAAATGTTCTCTTCTTTACCAAGGGACAGCCTACTAAAAATATTTGGTTCTATGATTATCGTACGGATATCAAGCACACGTTAGCTACCAACAAACTGCAACGCCACCACCTTGATGACTTCGTTGCTTGCTATAATGCTGTCTCACGGACGGAAACCTATAATGAGGAAACAAATCCTTCTGGACGATGGAGAAAATATGCTGTTGATGATATCTTGGCACGTGACAAGACAAGCCTTGACATTACGTGGATAAAGGCTGGTGGGGAAGAGGAACAGTTTACGTTAGACGAACTGATGACGAATATCACAACCCAAGCTGGCAATATCAGTAAGGCGGTAGCCGAACTGCAGAAGTTAATGGCAGGAATTAAAGAGTAAATGGTATGGATAGTGATGTGATGTTAGGTCAGGAACGATAGTGGAGACAACTACAGATGTTATGTCTATCGTACAAACAATGTCTGTACAACTATCCAAAATTCTGACTTTCACAGGACGGACAAAACCCCACAAACGATTAATTGGTAAATCATGGACACAAAGAAGTTAAGACAAAAGATATTAGACCTTGCCATTCATGGTAAACTCGTTCCACAAGACCCGAACGATGAACCAGCATCGGTCCTCCTCGAACGTATCCGAGCAGAAAAGGAACGCCTGATTAAAGAAGGGAAAATCAAGCGTAGTAGAAAGACTACAAAGACTTCTGATGATGCCTGTGATAAACAGGAGGTGCCGTTTGAGGTGCCAAGTGGGTGGGTGTGGACAATAATAAACGAAGTGGGAAATATTGTCACAGGTGGCACTCCTCAAAAAGATATTAAAGAGTATTATGGAGGAAGTATACCTTTCTATAAACCTAATGATTTAGAACAGGGAATTAACACTTTAACAGCTGCAGACCATCTTTCTATTTTGGGATTTGAACAATCTCGAAAATTACCAATAAATAGTGTATTGGTTACTTGTATTGGCGCAACTATTGGGAAAACAGGTAGAATCTTAAAAGAGGGTACTTGTAATCAACAAATAAATGCTGTTATTCATAACCAATCAATAAATCCTTTATACTTGTATTATATATTAGTGTCTGAATACTTCCAGCATTTAATTAGAAGTAATGCATCTGCTACAACATTACCAATTCTTAATAAAAGTAATTTTTCGAAGTTACGAATCCCTCTCCCCCCTCTTGCTGAGCAGCAACGCATTGCTGCTGAAATTAAACGTTGGTTCAATCTTATTGATATTATCGAACAAGGTAAGGCTGACTTGCAAATCACCATCAAGCAGGCAAAGAATAAAATCCTCGAACTTGCTATTCATGGTAAACTTGTCCCTCAAGATCCAAACGATGAGCCAGCTTCAGAACTGCTCAAACGTATCAATCCAAAGGCTGAAATCACTTGTGATAACGGACATTATCCGAAGTTGCCCAAAGGGTGGGCTATAACTTCGATGCAAGAGGTATGTAGACTAATTGATGGAGAAAAGCTAAAGAATAGAGCATTAACCAATTTAGATGCAAGATTTTTAAGAGGGTTTTCCGATGGGAAGATAATAAAAGAGGGTAGATATATTTCTGCTAATACTTGTATGATTTTAGTTGATGGAGAGAACTCTGGCGAAGTGTTTGTAACTCCAATGGAGGGATATCAAGGTAGTACTTTCAAACAACTAAGTTTTAATGTAAATATGAATAAAGAGTACATCTTGTACATTATCACTCAAAACAGAAAAGCTTTACGAGAAAACAAAGTTGGTTCTGCTATTCCACACTTGAACAAGAAGTTGTTTAAAGCTATTCAAGTGCCTATTCCACCTTATGCTGAACAAGAAAGAATAGTTTGTGCAATAAATACCGCATTCAACAAACTTAATGCTATTGAGGAGAGCTTATAAGTTCTCCTCAATAGTCTTCAATATTATAAAAAGGTGTTCTATATTTTCAGCAATTCTTCGTTGTTCAGTAAGAGGTGGGAGGGGAAAGAACATCGTTACAAAATCACCATTATTGAATCCTGCTTGAGCGGTTCTTGAAATAGATAGTATTTTTTCTTGATAGATGTTTGATAAATAAAAAAAATAGAGATAGTTCTCGTCTATTAAATTGAAGTACTTGACAGAAGCCTTTGCCATTGCAACATTATAAGCTCCTGCTTCAGCTCTAAAAACCTTTCCTAAAGATGCACCATAACGCGCTAATAGAATATCCCCTTTTTTTGTTTGTTTTGTAGCTGTTTCTATTGGAATATAAACAGGAAGAGGAGATTCTCCATAATCTCGTATCTGATATAGTCGAATATATCCATCTGAAAAATATTCTCTAAATTGACTCTTGGGAGGCTGTGCTCCACCGATTATATTTATAATATTATTATGAGGAACCCATACCCAATTATAAGGAATGCTGTATGGCAACTTCGGATAATGTCCGTTATAGTCTACGTTATTGTTACGATATTCATTCAAAATCAATGTAATATGGTAACAACATTTCAAAAGCATCTTGCCAAAACTAATTTGGCAAAAAACACCATCACATCATATCTGTGGACGGTGGACTATTTCCTTAATCATTATAAGGAGGTGAACAAGAAGAATCTTTTGGCTTACAAAGGGTATTTGGTAGAGAACTTTAAGCCACAGACTGTTAACCTGCGGTTGCAAGCGATAAACAAATACTTGGAGTTTACGAAACAGGAAAAACTTAAAGTGAAATTCGTCAAGGTTCAGCAAAAAAACTTTCTGGAGAACGTAATCAGTGATGCTGATTATAAGTTTCTGAAAACAAAGCTCAAAACAGATGGTTATGATGAATGGTACTTTATCGTTTGGTTTATGGCAGCAACAGGCGCACGTGTTAGCGAACTTCTGCATATCAAGGCAGAACACGTGCAAGTAGGTTATCTTGACTTGTACAGTAAAGGAGGAAAGATAAGACGGCTGTATATCCCTAAGACTTTACGAATAGAAGCGACTAAATGGATTAAAGAGAAAGAACTATCATCGGGTTATATCTTCCTTAATCGTTTCGGACAACGGATTACGACACGAGGGATAGCCCAACAACTGAAACATTTTGCAGAGAAATATGGATTGAATCGTGATGTGGTCTATCCTCACTCCTTTCGCCACCGCTTTGCCAAGAATTTCCTCGACCACTTCAATGATCTTGCTTTGTTAGCCGATCTTATGGGGCATGAAAGTATAGAGACAACGCGTATCTATCTGCGACGTACTGCCAGCGAACAGCAGAAAATTGTTGATAGGGTGGTGAATTGGTAAAACAACTTAGAACCTTAGAGGTGATGTCTATTACATCTCTAAGGTTTTTTGAATTTCCGATAAAGGTAATAATAGCTTTTCTATTTTATCGACTATACGTAGTTGTTCAGCAATAGGAGGTATAGGAAAGAGCCACTCGTCAATATCTTTTTTATTAATAGATGGAGAATTATCCCCTTTCATAAAATGATTGAGTCCATCTACAACATAACTGGATATCATCAGATAGTAACAATAGGTTGATAATAAAATCTCTTTTACAGGGCTGCATACAAAAAAGCCTGTAGAAGCGATACAATTATCTCTTTCTATTTTTGCTATATTACGTAAATATGGACGTACCATTGAAAAGACAACATCTCCTTTCTTTGTATATCGACTTGCCCGACTTGGGGCGTTTGCTGTTTTTATATTTTTTACTTCATTAATAATCTGCTTTTTATTATCAATGGATTCTATATCAATATACAAAAAGTCTTCACCACTTGGTTTTATTGACTTCATAGGTGAAAATATATATTTTCCCTTTAACCAATGCCAATTATAGGGCAACTGCTTATAATGTCCGTTATACCTTATGTTTGAGTTTGTAAGAATAGGTTATGCCCATCTATTTTAAGCATCTTGTTCATCTGTTTGGATAGGGGGTTGAAAAGTTATTACATAAATTTGAGGAGATCACTTAAAATAATGTGGAAAAACACGTGAAAAAAGTAAGGTTGCAAGTAGCGGGAAATCAATTAGTTATGAAGTCGTGCAAGAAAAGGTGCTTAGTTAGGCTTCAAAAGGGCGTTAACAAGACCTTAAAAGGGCATCTTTTACAAGCCAATTAGGCATCTTCTCGAAGCCAAAAGAGCATGTATTAGCTTTGGACTATTACCTTTGAACTTTGAGCATTGAAGTTTGAACTTTATGATATGAACTATGAATTTCTCGAATGACACGAATTATTTAACAATAAGGATGCATGCAATTAGAGACATTCGTAGTGCTTTATTGGTAGTTGACATCGGTAATCATAATTTGTTGTTGACGAGTTGACAAGTTTACGAGTAAACAAGTTACTTGCAGCAATAAATCATGAGTGGTAGTTGACGAGTTTACAAGTTGCTTGCAGCAATAAATCACAGCTAACAGTAGTAATCATAATTATGAATTTTGAATTATGAATTATGAATTCAGAATTAAGTTGACTTTGTCTACTCACATTACTACATATATCTTCCTTGGAATCGGTTTTTTAGTGTTGTACCTTTGCATCGTCATCAGAAATGAAGGGATGACGAACTGAGTTTTAGTAAATGAAACAATCTATAATAATTAATGTGTATGATTAAGAATATTGATTCAACAGAGATAGATTTTGAGGAGCGACTCTCTCCACATTTTACGGTGGGCGAGATGCTGCGTTCGGGAAAGGCGGTGAGCATGGGTGTTAAGAACGTTCCAGAGGTGAATCCTGCGCTCGGAGAGGTTTCGAGAGAGGAGGTGATAGAGAACCTTCGGGAGCTTTGTAAATGCGTCTTAGAACCGCTTAGACGGCGTGTGGGGCGTGTGATAGTCGTGGGAGGTTATCGCTGCGAGGCAGTGAATAGGGCTGTTATGGGAGCCGAACATTCGCAACATTTGCGAGGAGAGGCGGCTGATATTCATGTCACCGGACTGGAAATGTGTCGGAAATATGCGGCAATTCTCTCTCAAACAGACTTCGATCAGATGATTCTTGAGCCGCAGGAGTCGATAAAAAAGCGGTGGATTCACGTCAGCTATAAGCGAAATGGGAAGAATAGACACCAGATTCTTGGGGCAAAATAGGGGAGGAAAGGGGAGGAAAATTTCACTTTTTTGTCGCCGAAAGTATGAAAAATACTTTTTAAGTTGTTGACTGTAAATATTTTAATTATTTACGTGAATATCTTTTCATATTTTTAGTTGTTTATGTTTATGATGAAGTATGTTTTTACATTTTTGTGTTTTCCAACTTTTACCTTTATATTTTTATACGTTTTTAGGTTATTGTTTTTTTAGTTATTTCTTTGTTTATTTTTTTATTTGTTTACGTGTTCACTTATTTACTCGTTTACATAATTTTACACTTTTTTGTCGCAGTCTGTGTTTTTGTTAGTTGTCCCTCCACCTTTTTCTATATATGGGGAGGGCGACTGACGGGCGACCGAGGGAGGGGGATTGGTAGGGTAATTTTGGACATTTGCGGTTAATTAGCGTTAGTTTTTTATTTCAATAATTTCTTTGTTTCACTTTTTAAATTTTTCAAGTTATGTCAATCAAATTTCGTATGTATCAGGACAATCGTAAGAACAGTAAGCGCAAGGGTTTTTGGTATGCCCGTGCGGTGTGTCCAGACCTTGTTGGTGTTAAGGATCTCGCTCAGCGTATCAGTGAGCGTTGCACCGTAACTGAGCCAGATATCTTGGCAGTAATCAGTGCGTTGGTGTTCGAGATGAATCAGGTGCTCAAGGATGGTAACCGTGTGAAGCTCGACGGATTGGGAACTTTCCGTGTAGGTATTCACTCTTTAGGTGTTGAGAAGGCTGCTGACTTCAATGCGCAGCGTGACATCTATGGTGCGCACGTTCTCTTTTCGCCAACGGTGACCGTTGATGCTATGCACCGTCGTGTGAAGAATCTTCTCAGCGGTTTGCGCGTTCAGGAGGCTGTGCAGTATGATGCGCCTAAGGCTACCGATAAGTCGAAGAAGAAGGGCAAGAAGAAGGAGAATAAGCCTTCTGTTGCTCCAGAGCCGGGTGAGGCCGCATCGACTACTGAGAGCCACGCATAGTAGATTGGTTTGAGAGGTGAGAGTGGGGGAGTGCTAAGCTTGCGCCCTCCGCTCTCCGTTTAGCCCAAATTGTTCATTAGAACTTAAACATATTGTGGTTGAAGGACAGATTTGGGTTTAGTATTCACTTACTTCAAATCGGTTCAGTAGTAATGTAAAGGCAATCATGGCTGTTGACCGATTAGGAGTTTTTAATTTATAGAAATATTATGATTAAACCTATTTGGAAGAATATTTTGCATATTCTCGTTACCGTACTCACAGCACTGGCAACCTCATTGGGCGTCAGTTCTTGTATGTAAAACTCCTCTTATAAAACTCCGTCTTGAACTTAGACAGTCATTGTTAGTCACTTATAAGACTTAGTTAAGGATTTTTATCTTGTTGAAATACAGATGCTTACGCTGTAAATAAGCGACGTATAAGTAGGTTGCGCACGACTCCGAGGGAGGTTGTCCCCGACAGTGTAGTAGGTTCTGTGCGACAAAAAGGGAGTCTTTTTCTTAATAGTTCGACGGATAGGGAGGAGCGGAGAGACAGATAGGGAGCTTGAAGGCTTTGTCTTTCTCTTTTCTTTACAAATATTGCGTATTTGTATTCTTTTTCTTTTGTTATTCTCGTTACTAATTTGTTTCCTGCTTTATATCGCTTGATTTTGCGCCTTTGTAATCATGTATAAATCAATAGATTGTGAAGTAGTGCGACAAATTAGTAACTTTCTTCGGTTGAGGTTGTTTACTTATCTGCGACAAATATGTAGATTGCTGAAATAATTAAACTTTACACTTTTTTGTCGCCGAATTATATAAATATATATTCTTTTGTTTAGACATGAGGCAAGTTAGCTGTAGACAGGGTAATTGTGAAGACATAGTAACAGATGAACATGATTTAGTGGACGAGTGAACGGGTAGACCAGTGAACAAGGTGATTGCGAAGACAGAGTAACAGATGAACAAAGTTCTTTTGAGTAACAAGTTGACGGGTGAACAAGCTGCTTGTAGACAGGGTAAATAAAAGACACAGTAACAGATGAACAAAGTTCTTTTGAGTAACAGAGGGATGGGTTCCTCTGTTATTATGTCTTCTATTACAATCAACTCGTTAACTCGTCAACCAAAAATATGTTCCTCTGTTACTTTGTCTTCTATTACCTTGTCTTCGCAATCAACTCGTTCACTTGTCCACTAAATATGTTCCTCTGTTACTTTGTCTTCCCTTACCCCGTCTTCGTAAGCAAGCCGTTCACTTGTCAAATAAAAAAAGTGCCAAGACCTTTCGATCTTGGCACTGTGTGACTAACGCTATGGAATTATTATTGCGTTGATTTAATAGTTTGACTCCTCAACCTGGAAGAAGCTCTGTGGGTGGTTACATACAGGGCAAACAGCTGGAGCCTTCTTGCCGATAACGATGTGACCACAGTTGCGGCACTGCCAGATGCAGTCGCCATCACGAGAGAATACTACGCTATCCTCGATGTTCTTCAAGAGCTTGCGGTAACGCTCCTCGTGGTGCTTCTCAACCTTACCAACGCTGCGGAACTTAACAGCCAACTCTGGGAAGCCCTCTTCGATAGCGTCCTTTGCCATCTGCTCGTACATATCAGTCCACTCGTAGTTCTCACCAGCAGCTGCGTCAGCGAGGTTCTGAGTAGTTGTAGGGATATCACCCTCATGGAGGAACTTGAACCAGATCTTAGCGTGCTCCTTCTCGTTGCGTGCAGTCTCCTCGAAGAAGCCTGCAATCTGCTCGAAGCCGTCCTTCTTAGCCTTAGAAGCATAGTAGAGATACTTAGTATGTGCCTGGCTCTCACCTGCGAAAGCATCCTTGAGGTTCTGCTCAGTCTTAGTACCCTTCAATGCTGCTGGGTTGAACTCCTTAAACTTCTCTGCCTTAACGTGGCATACTGGGCACTCTGCTGGTGCCTCTGTTCCCTCGTGGATATAACCACAAACGGTGCAAATAAATTTCTTTTTCATAATGTTCTTGTATTATAATGATATGTATTTAATGCTAATTACGCACATTTTAGGTCTGATGTCCACTGATAATCAGATGTATAAACGTTGTATATTGCTCCTGTAATAATTACAACTTTTCATTTGCAAAGGTATTAATTATTTCCGAGTCTGTCAACCTTACTTGCTTTTTTTTTATGTTGAAAGGGGCTATTTAGACGATGGATAATTAAAACAGAAGGTTAACCTTAATCTTTGAACATTGAGGTTTGAACTATCACCTTTGAACTTTGAGGTTTGAACTTTGAACTTTATGATTTGAACCATTAACTATTAACTATCACCTTTGAACATTGAGGTTTGAACTTTGAACTTTATGATTAGAACTATTAACTATTAACTATCACCTTTGAACTTTGAGGTTTGAACTTTGAACTTTATGATTAGAACTATTAACTATTACCTTTGAACTTTAAGGGTTAGGTAGTAATCATAATTATGAATTGTGAATTATGCATTATCAAAGTAATCATAATTATGGATTATGAATTCTGAATTACAAAACATTCTCTTGTTTACTCGTCAACTAATTTTTGTCGTTTTGTTTGCTTCCCTTTTATTTTTTTCCTTATCTTTGCATCATCTTTCAAAAGATAATTTCGTACCAATAAAAACCAAATGAATCATCATTTAAAAGCAGTTGTATGAAGAAAATTATAACTCTCTTGGCCAGCGTATTGTTGGCAACATCATCATTTGCTATCCCTGCCATGCGGATGTGGCGCAGCTTTAAACAAGCAGACGGAACAATCCTAAAGGTTATGACCGTGGGCGACGAGCATTTTAATTATGCGCTGACGGAAGATGGCATACCCGTGTTGCCGCATGATGGTAGTTACTATTATGCCTGCATTGAGGACAATCAGTTGGTGGCATCATCGGTGTTAGCACATGAGAAGGGATTGCGCAAAGATAAAGAGGAACTCGTTGCGGCTGCCCTTCAGCAGGTAAGAAAACTACAAAGACAGAAGGAGATACACCTTAGTTCTAAGCCTTTCGGACAGGGGTTAGGAATGGCTTGGGAAGGTAAGAAGAAAGGTCTTGTTATCTTGGTTGAGTTCGAGGATATGTCTTTCAAAGATCCGAAGAATGTGTTGACACTCCGACCACGTGCGAATGATGTCAAGACGCTCTATGAGGATATGCTCAACAAGGTGGGATATACCAATAACAATGGGGCTATTGGTAGTGTTCACGACTATTTCCTCGATCAAAGTAATGGTAAGTTCGACCTCACCTTCGATGTCGTAGGACCCGTAAAGCTCAAGCATCCTTATAAGTTTTATGGTGAGCGAACAGGTAATCAGAATGATGCGAATGCACCACAGATGATTATCGACGCCTGCAATGCTATCAAAGGTCAGGTTGACTTTAGCAAATACGACTGGGACAATGATGGCGAGGTAGAGCAGGTTTATGTCATCTATGCTGGCGAAGGCGAGGCGACAGGTGGTGAGTCAAGCACCATCTGGCCACATAAGTATTCGCTCACTGATGCAGGACTTGACGCACTAACATTCAACGGACAAACGATAAACACCTACGCTTGTAGCAACGAGATTATCCGTGCACAGCTCAATGGCAAGGAGCGTGTGTTCTATTCTGGTATCGGTACCATCTGTCACGAGTTCTCGCATTGTCTTGGATTGCCCGACTTTTATGATACTCGTGGCGGTAACAACGTTGGTTCTGGGCGATACGACTTGATGTGTGCGGGCAGTTATAACGGCGGTCCAGAGAGTCTGATAAACGCATACGGCGGTACGGGAATCGGTACGGTGCCAGCTGGCTATGACGCCTACGAGAAAGCGTATATGGGTTGGTTGAAGCCTATCACACTTGGAGATGAGGCTGTCGAGGTGAAGAATATGAAGGGACTTGCTGAGGGTGGCGATGCCTACTTCCTCTATAATCCTGACACGAAGAATGAATATTACATCTTTGAAAATCGTACGCCTTACCGCTGGGATACTGAGTTGCCGGGACACGGACTGATGGTTTTCCACGTTGATTTCGATGCTTATTCATGGATGATGAACAACGTGAATGCTGCTTCGGTGCAACGTCATCCACGCTTCACGATTGTTCCTGCCGATGCTCGACTCGATCATGACACACAGAGCAGCGACCCATTTCCAGCGAATATGAGCAATAGTCTGACGAAATCTACCGACCCTCGTCTGAGCTTCTACACGAACTATAACGTTAGTCCTCAGGCAGGAGTCAAGCAGATTATTCGGAATAATGACAATACAATCTCCTTTAGCTACACTCCGTTGCAGGCAGCGACGGGCATCAACAACACCCTCTCTGTCGACCGCGAACAGCCAGCCGAGACCTATACGCTCTCTGGCATGAAGGTTGCGGACAATCAGAATCTCCACAATCAGATTGTGATTGTTAATGGTAAGAAGGTGAGAAAGTAGACGAGTGAACGAGTTCGAAAGTTTACGAGTGAGCGAGTTAACAAGTTGTATACGTTGTTGAGTTCACGCATATACCTTGTTAACTTGTCAACTAAACAGTATGGATTCCCACACGCTTTACCCACTTTGAAATTGCATTTAATCAAAAAATAGAAGTAATCGATATAAAATGATTATGAAGCGACACTTTATTGAAAAGATAACTTTGAGTTTTATCATTACCATACTTATTGTATCTTGTGCATCAAGTAAGATAGTTTTATCAAATAGTGTAGATATAAGTAAGTATAAGTATGTTATTTTTGGGAAGGAAACAGCTGGTGATAGAGAATTGGACGACGTTGTAATGTCTGTCCAAAACCAAATAGCAGCAACAAACCTAACCGTATTATCTGAAGCGAATACCTCCAAAATATCCGAGTGTGCTGATAGTATTCTCACTCCGAATATTCACGTTACAACTGAAAAATGGGATGGAGGGCATACATATATTATCGTAACTCTTTACGATTATACGACTAATCAAAGTATTGCTGTTATAAAAAGTAGCGGTATAGGAATGACAATAAAGAACGACCAAAATATTGCATTAGCAGCGATAGGGAAAGAAATTAATAAGCTATTTAAATAATTACAGGACTTCTTTAACAACAGAATAGATATGTACCCACATGATAATATCTTCAATATTTATTATAACATTGGCAAACGAACTCCATTCTTGGTTAAAAGATGTGAGTTAGGTTTGGCAAGATCATCAAGTGAAGAAAGACGTATAGACCCTAATCAAGACAGAACCTTTTTGGTAGAAAAGGTAAAGCCACGAGGTAAATACGGTAAGGCTTATGGTAAATGTTTTGTAAATGGCAAACCCGATGATAGTTATAGGCAAGAGTGTTATCCTGATATTATAGATGAGGAAATTCCTTGTGCAGGATGTGGTGAGTGGGTGTTGATAGATGTTCCTGGCGTTTCACTCGATGAAATCTTCTCTATTCATAAAGCGGATGAAATACTAATGTTTGGGAAATACAAGGGGAAATCCTTTGGCGAAGTTTATAAAATAGACCATCAATACCTCTATTGGTTAGAAACAAAAGATAGATTTTTCAAAATTGACTTTGAGGAACTTAAACGGTTATTCCCCGAGGTTTTATGTCCTAAATAAAGTTTTCAACTGTAGAAGAGGAATACATTTGCGTTATGTCTCTTTTGTAAGTTAGATGTGGTGTAATGAGAACTGCTCGTAGTTTTCCATCTACAAGTAACTTATTCCCTTATCTATGCGTTTGCATGTAAACTTGTCTAACTATTAATCTGGTAACTGATAAAGATGATATAGTGTATGAGCTTGTCAACTTTTTTCACACGTCATAAAACTAAGTATATGGTCTTTTAGCTTCTAAAAGACGCCTAATTAGCTTGCAAAAGATGCTTAATTAGCTTGCAAAAGATGCCCTTTTGAAGTCCAAGTAAGCACCTTTTGTTATATAACTTTGCAAGTAGGTGATTATAAGGTAATTATAAGGAGGATTAAGAAGGCTTATTTTTGGCGATTTTTTTAGGTTAATTTCCTGCTGGTTTGTAAAAATATTTTGTGTCGTTTGGGTAAAAGCATTTTCTCACAGAAAGCACAGATAGACGGAAAGCACGGATTTACAGCTTCTCTTTAGATGAACGAAAATGCTCAGAGACCTAAAGGTCATGGAATGCACAGAATATTTAGTTTCTGGTTGATAAGTTTTGCTGGTTGACAAGTTTCAGGTTGACGAGTAAACCTGTTATATCCTTTGTAGCACATAACTTGTTAACTCGTCAACTTGTCAACTAAAAAAGGTTCATCTGTTACTCTGTCTCCCATTCACAAGCAACGGTTCTCTTGTCTACGCTGTTAATCTATTAAAAACAAAAAACCTTGGCGGGAAGCCAAGGTTTCAGCGGTGCGTACGAGACTCGAACTCGTGACCTCCTGCGTGACAGGCAGGCATTCTAACCAACTGAACTAACGCACCATGGCACCTTGTTCTGAATTGCGTGTGCAAAGGTAAGGATAAATTTTTATTCTTGCAAACCTTTCTACACCTTTTTTACAAAAAATATTGTAGCAATTGTGCATCAACGAAACAATTATCTTCACGCAACCAGTCTTTCATTGTCGTGTATTCCCTGAAACCCAACGATTTAAGTAGATTCAAAGAAGGTTGATTATTGACGGAGACAATGGCATAAACTTGATGAAGATGGAGCACTTTTCGTGCATAATCCAAAATGAGTTTCATTGCCTCTGTGGCATAACCACGCCGGCGATGCTTCGTTTGAAGAATGATTCCGACCTCTGCTCTGCTGTGTTGTGGATCAAAATCTACCAAATCTATCAGTCCAACACTATTCCCTTTTTTATCTTCAATGATAAGTCTGAGCTGACGATCTGCATAGATATCTCCCATCGCATGAGCAATATAATCATGTAAAAGATAACGCGAATAGGGCACGTTTACAGCCCCAACATGCCATGTTTCAATATCATTCTCAATCTCATAAAGCAGGTCTAAGTCTTCTGGCTCCATGGCTCTGAGTCTCACTTTGTTACTTTCCATATATGACTTTATCTTCAGTGATTAATATTTTTGATGCATATGTTCCCATAGAATAGCCTTCATTTGCACGCGAAGCCATATCATTCAACACAAAAGTATAGTCGAAAACGTCCATATCATAAACGAGATAAGTAAGTGAAAATTCCTTCTTTTCTGGAATAACGGGCATATTTGTTGGACTGCCTTCTATGAAAAGAGCAGACAAACCATGGTTCTTGGCTATCTTTTGGCAGTCATCAAGCATCGCACTTTGCCCGATAAAGACATAATACGAACGGCGTTTCTTCTGCTGAAATGATATGCCAAAAGAACACAAAAGCTTATGAACAGTCTGGCGAACAACAACCATTAAGGCTTTAAAAACAATGGCTATTTTCAAGAAATAGGCTGCAAACGAAACGACACCATAATGCTTTCGGATATAGATTAGCATGGCTTTATAAAACCGATGCACATAGCGATAGGAAGTCATTGCAGTGCTTTCGCCTTTATAATGCAGTATTTTT
>ERZ773027.215-NODE-215-length-37706-cov-5.692146_pt1 | contig 37706 bp, 54 predicted proteins | sample MGYA00511032_ERZ773027 | MGnify/ENA primary metagenome ERZ773027 (study PRJEB29015, sample SAMEA2738138) | human oral metagenome | biome: human oral; feature: human-associated habitat; material: saliva | place: China | collected 2190 ... | reverse complement strand
TTTTTGATTGCTTCAAGTAGCTCGTCATATTCTTCAAATGCTGGAACCTCTGGGTAATCCTTCTTAATTGAGTCTGTGGTTCTGAATAGGAATCCATACTCGCTCTGCTTAATCATTCCTAGGTCATTAAAGCTGTCACCTGATGCGATTGTCTCACAACCTGCAAGCTGAAGCGCCTTTACAGTGTTTAGCTTGGAATCTTCTAGTCTCATTTTGATTCCTGTAATCTTGCCATCTGCTGCAACCTCTAGCTCGTTACAAAACAGAGTAGGGTATCCGAGCTTCTTCATCAAAGGCTTTGCGAATTCACTGAATGTGTCACTGATGATTACAACCTGTGTAAGCTCTCTGAGCTCGTTTAGGAACTCGATAGCACCTGGAAGAGGATCTATCTTTTCAATTGTATTTTGAATCTGCTCTAGTCCGAGATTATTTTCTGCCAAAATATCGAGTCTGTATTGCATGAGCTTGTCGTAATCTGGCTCGTCTCTCGTTGTTTTCTTAAGTGCCTCTAGGCCTGTCTCTTCAGCAAAGGCAATCCAAATCTCAGGAACGAGAACGCCTTCTAGATCTAAACAAACTAACTTCATAATTAAATTCTCCTTAGTAAATAACAAAAAATATTGTAGGAATTATAGCATAATATAAATATTTATGCAAGGGCAGGCCTAGCTAAATAAAAAACCTCGGAACTAAATTCCGAGGTTCTTGGTGCGTCATCAGGGGTTCGAACCCTGGACACCCTGATTAAGAGTCAGTAGTTGTTTGTTGATATTTCAACGATATAGCCATTTGTACCACACTATGTACTACTGTTTATTAATTTAGCTGCGTTTAAAATATCATCATTGTCTGTATGTGTATAGATATTAGCCGTTAGGGATATGTCAGAGTGACCCATCAGCTTTTGAGCCGTTCTTATATCAACACCTCTCTTTGCAAGGTTAGTGCAATAGGTATGTCTAAGGCAGTATTGGACTATGTCGCTTGCTAATGGGTATGGTGGAACAAGTTTATTCCTATATGTTTTGCAACCTAGAGCAAGGTTTAAATCATTTCTAAATTTATACCAAGTGTTTTTCCCACGGCTTTTATTTATCTTTGTTCCCATTTCTGTAAGGCATATATACCCTTGCAAGCCTTTAAATTCGTCATAGAGCCATTTTGGTAAAGGAACTGTACGATTAGCATTAAGCGTCTTTGTTCCTCTTATATGGAGCAATGGCACGCCATCTAGCACGGATATATCATCAGCCGTAACATCAAAGGCTTCTGATGGGCGACAACCACAGTATAGCATTAGTAGGTAGCCGTAGTATTTGCGTTTTGTCAGAGCAACCCTTGTGATTAATTCTTGCTCATCTTGAGTTAATGCTCTGCGTTTTAATGATTGTCCTAAAGGCTTTTCTAAATGTAAGGCAGGGTTCTTATTAATTAAATCTAGAGCCTTTGCCTTATCAAACAAAAATCTCATCGCTTGATACACCTTTGATATTTGCGACGCAGATTTTCCCTTTTGACTATTCATCACTTGTTGACACATTATCTCATTAATTGCTTTTAACTGATATGCTCCAATTAAAGGCAAGATATTTCCGTTTACAGTATAGGTAAAATCTTTCTTTGTTTTTTCGGAACAGTTTACCTTATAGGTTTCTATGCACTGAGCAGACCACTCAGCAAGCGTCATAGTAGCTTCTGTAAGGACTTTTCCTTGCTCTAGTGCTATTCTCTTTAATTCTCTATTTCTTATAGCTTCAGCTTCCGTTTTGCCGTAAGCATAGTACCTCTTACCATTAAAGGTAAAGGCTTTCTGAATATATTCTTTCCTTGCCATTTTAACTCCCTTTTGGGGAAATAAAATTCCCCTTTGACTAAAAGGGGTCGCAATGATACAATAAGGCTGATACATCCGTTGCGTCATTGCAACCTCAGAGCCCTCTGCACCCTTTTTATTTGTTTTATGCAGAGGGTTCTTTTGTTTTAATAATCACTTTCAAAAGTGTTCTTTAGATATTTATTATAAAATTCTAGTGGCGATTTATGATTTATAAACCTCTCAAACACACTTTCAGGAACATCATAGTATATATGCTCCTCTGTTTCGTCATATGTCTTTATCGCAAGCATTTCCGTTTTCTTATTATACGCTACTAACTCAAAATATTGTGGTGGAACTACCTCATACATCGAATAGTATTCGCCGTCTGATTCAACATCGTATGTTTTGCCTGTCCAAGTGGCAGGTGCTCTTGATTCTATATATTTATCATCTATAATCTCTTTTACGGCTATTACAGAAGCTATAACTAGAACAACGAATATTATAGTAAAGATATATTTTGTTATTCTTTGTCTAGCAGCGAACTTGTCGTTATCCATAATATCTCCTTAGAACTTCGCTCTCAATTCTACTACCTTACCCAATATCCTTATAGGTAATTCTTCTATTTCTTGAGGGGAGAATGACCTTGCCGAGTATGACGGATTTAGAGGTATTAAATTGATAAAGCCATTATCGAACCTTTTAAGTTTTTTCATTTCTGCTTCGTCGTGATTCACCATAGCGATTACTATGTCGCCACTCTCTGCAGTACTTTGACAACGCACGATAACTGTATCTCCGTCACTGAATTTCGGCTCCATACAGTCACCTTGAACCCTAAGAGCCATAAGGTCGCCCTTAGATGCCATTTCAGGGGTTACTTCTTCCCAATCTAAAATTTCTTCGATTGCTTCCATAGGATACCCTGCGTGAACCATACCAAGAACAGGTATTTTCACGGCTTTGACTTCTTTTAACCCTGTGCGTGGTTCTATCAAATCAGACTTTTCTACACCGAAATAATTTGCCATCTTCTCTATGCTATCTATTCGTGGATATGTTTTACCTTTGACCCAATCTGTAAATGTGGTATATTTCACCCCCAAAGCTTCGCACATATCGTTTCTTGTTTTCCCTGTTAAGTCCATATAGTATTGAATATTTCTAGCCATTATACTTTTGTTTCCTAATTGCGTAGACATATTATACCTCCCATATTTACGCAGAGTATATGCTATATCCGTAAATTGTGCAAGTATTTTTTTAAATTTTTACGAAAAAACCGTTGACATTACGGTTTAACCGTAGTACAATAAAGCCATAGCAATAAAGATGGATGCTTGAAAGGGGGTGACAAAATGGGAACCTATACTTTAAAGGCGATAAGGGTTATGAGGGGATATACTCAGGAAGAGGCTGCAAGGCTTATAGGGATTAGTCACGACACACTGTCTAACTATGAGAGGGGGAAAAGCTTTCCTGATGTTCCAATCATAAAGAAGATTGAAGAAGTCTATAAAGTAAGCTACAACGACCTTATTTTTTTAGTTTAGAATTACGGTTTAACCGTAGAAAGGAAATACAATGACAAAACAGGATGTAATAAGAGATATCCAAAAGGTGGCTAAAGGCGATGGGCTAGTCACGATAACAGAGATATCTCAATGGTGGGGAGCGTCAGTACAGACTTTAAGCAGAAAGCTAAGACACTTGCCACACGGATGTAAAAGGTATCTTATTTCCGATGTAGCTGAATACTACATAAATTGTTGCAAGGGGGAAGCAAGATGAAGATTAAATCAGTTATACCACCGACACTATTTATAAGTACAGTAATCGCTTTAAACGGCATAGCAACGGCAATAGATACACCTCAAGTGTATCAGCAGACGGAATACAAAGTCGTCAGCAATATACAGATTGATGTAAAGGGAATCTCAAATGAAATGATTGACGACATAGCGACAAGAAGTGGAGTAGACCCTAATATCGTCAAGAAAATCATTAAAGAGGAGTCAGGAGGCAATCCTAACGCAATCGGTGACAATGGAGAATCAATAGGCTTAATGCAGATACAACCAAAGCACCACCAAAAGCGAATGGAAGAACTAGGAATCGTAAGCCTATTTGACCCACAAGAAAATGTAATTCTAGGATGTAGCATTCTGTCAGACCTATACGACAAGTATGGAAACTACGAGGACGCACTATCGGTTTACAACAGTGGCAACACCGAAGACGGAAAAGCATATGCAGAAAGGATATTGAGAAAATGAAGAAGTATGAACTAACAACCGATACGAAAGTTATTTTTGGAAGAAAGCTATTTAGAATAAAGGCTCTAATGAGTTTTGGAGATGTAAAAGAGGGCGACCTCGGTGGCTACATCGAAAGCGAAAATAATCTAAGTCATAGTGGCGAAGCTTGGGTAGGTGGCGAAGCTTATGTAGGTGGCGAAGCTCGTGTAGATGGCAAAGCTTATGTAGGTGGCAAAGCTCGTGTAGATGGCAAAGCTTATGTAGGTGGCGAAGCTCGTGTAGGTGGCGAAGCTCGTGTAGATGGCGAAGCTTATGTAGGTGGCAAAGCTCGTGTAGATGGCGAAGCTTATGTAGGTGGCGAAGCTCGTGTAGGTGGCGAAGCTCGTGTAGGTGGCGAAGCTCGTGTAGATGGCGAAGCTTGGGTAGGTGGCAAAGCTTATGTAGGTGGCGAAGCTGATTATACAACAATAAAAGGTTTTGGAACTGAATTTAGAAATACAACCTTTTTTAGGTGTGAAGACGAAAAAATTAGGGTTAGCTGTGGTTGCTTTTACGGAGACATTAACGAGTTCAGAGAGCAAGTCAAACGCACGAGAGATGGCAAAATTGCAAAAGAATATCTGATGATAGCAGACCTAATGGAATATCACTTTAAGGAAGAGGACGAGTAATGGACAAAATGTATATCGAATATCTCAAAGAGCTAGACCGAAAGGCGAGAGAAAGGCTAGAGGGATATATCAACACTTTTATATCTCTTGATTCATCAAGAGAGGTTCTAAGAGTAGAACACGAAGAAATCGGAGAGCGAATATTCCTTGTCATCTTCGATATGGACAACAGCGAGATTGCCAGGATAAATGTAACAGGAAATAGCATACATGCAACGATGATGGAATTTTTCAGATATATGGCAAGGGGAGTAAAGTGTTTTGGACTTTGCCACAAGGAGGAGGAATGAACATTAAAAAAGACACTCCGAAGAGTGCCACAAACCAAAAGAATCTTATCATAGAGGAACGCCTACTGTCAATTCTAGGAAGCAAGCCTAAATCAAAAGGCTACCTAGTAGGAATGATAGGAGAAAACGAAAGAACTATAAGGCTTGCTATAAGAAGCCTGCGAGAACAAGGTTATCCGATATGTTCCCTAACGCACGGCAAAGGCTATTGGATGGGGAGCAAAGAGGATGTAAGAGCGACAGTAAATCAGCTAAGGTCGAGAGCATTTAAGTTACTCAGAGTAGCTAAGGTAATGGAGGGAATAGACCCTAATCAAATAACGATGGAGGAGATAGCAAATGTATAAATGGTGCGAAAGCTGTAACGAAGCCGTCGAGCCTAGACGCACAACAGACTATGCGAGATATGGCGAGTACACAAAAGAGGAAATCGTATTGACTTGCCCTTACTGTGGCAGAGAACTTTATGACGATGCTGTCAAGTGTGGTTGTGGAGAGTACATGAAAGAGGGCGAGGATATGTGCGAAACTTGTTCGAGCGAGATAGACGAAACCCTCAAAGAAATTGAGGAATGGCTAACAAACAGAGGACACGATAACCCTATAGAACTAATAGGAGAGAGGTTGGACAAATGGGATTAAAGTTTAGAAAGTTAAGAGCAGATGAGATTGATTGCAGGGTGCAGTCAGTCACAGAAAAGGGATTGATATTGCTACTGTATAAAGACGCAAGGTGCGATATGAACATCCTTGACGAAACAGTGGGTCCTGAAAATTGGCAAAGACACCACGAGGTAATAAAGGACAACCTATTTTGTTCAGTCGGTATTTACTTTGAAAATCGAAATGATTGGGTGTGGAAGCAGGATGTCGGAACCGAAAGTATGACCGAGAAAGAAAAAGGGGAAGCGAGCGACAGTTTTAAGAGAGCGTGCTTTAATTGGGGAATCGGTAGAGAATTATACACGGCACCATTCATTTTCATCATCAAGACCGACTGTAACATTGTTCAAAGGAACGGAAAATATCAGTGCTTCGATAAATTTATCGTAAACCAAATTAGCTATGATGATAACGGCAAAATTTTCGATTTAAGCATAGTTAATACTAAAAGCAATGTAGTTGTCTATAAGATGGGTAAAGCCGTTCCTAAAGGCAAGAAAACGGCTTCGAAAGAGCCGTTGGACGATGAGCCGATAGACCTATCCGAGGAATTAGCTACACCGACTGAAAAAAAGACATACATTGAACTTTGTAAGGCTATGAACCTTGACGCAACAGAGATTTTAAAAAAGACAGGATGGACAAGTGGACCGATGACAAAGGAACACCACGGCAGAGCCTTAATCATCTTAAGGGATATTGAGAACGGCAAGGAGCAGTAATGAAATCAATAATACAGAGTGAGCGAGAGTGCTTTATCTGTGGGAGCCCTTACGTGGAAGAACATCATATTTTCGGTGGTCCGTATCGAAAGAAAAGTGAGCAGTACGGCTTAAAGGTTTTCCTTTGCCACTGTGACCACAACGAACCACCGAACGGAGTTCACCACAACAAGGCGACAATGCAATACTTTCACGAACTAGGGCAGAAAGCCTTTGAAAAGCACTATCCGAATAAAGACTTTAGAAAGGAGTTTGGGAGAAATTATTTATGAAAATACAAGATATTCAGCTAAGGCTTTTATATCAAGTCGACCAAATATCAATCAATCTTCCAAAGGGTCAACACAGACAAATCCTGGAACTAATCGACGGCATAAAGATTGACACAAACAAGGACTATGACATCATCATCAAGCCTAAATCAAAACGCAGAAGCCTTGACGCTAACGCGTACTTTTGGACACTTGTTGGAAAGCTAGCAGACAAGACAAGGCAGATGAAAACTGACATATACCGAAAGTTAATCTCCGAGGTTGGAGTATTTGAGATAGTGCCGATAAAGGCTGATGTTGTAGAACATTGGGTCAAGGTATGGGAGAAGCACGGTGAGGGGTGGATATGTGAGGACTTGGGCGAGTGTAAGAACTTTAAAGGCTATCACAATATCAAAAGCTACTACGGAAGTAGTACCTATAAAACCGATGAAATGTCAAGGCTTATAGATAGCGTGGTGGTCGAGTGCAAAGAGCAAGGGATAGAGACTATGACACCTGCAGAACTAGAGAGGTTAAAGGAACAATGGGATGGATAAAGCTAGACAGAAACCTACAAAGGCACTGGATATGGAATAAGGAACCATTCAGCAGAGGGCAAGCTTGGATAGACCTTTTAATGAGTGCTTGTTGGAGAGAACAAAAACAATTATTCAAAGGGAAAATACAAGTTCAGCAGGTCGGAAAAGTATACATTTCAAAGTCGTATCTTGCTACTAGATGGCATTGGGATAGACGAAAAGTAGATAGGTTTTTAACCACCCTTGCTAGCGATGGAATGATACGACTTGAATGTACAACGGATGGTACAGTCATAGCCATTGAAAATTACGAGATTTATCAAGTTCGTGGTACAGCCGATGGTACAAGTGATGGTTTGGAAAACGGCGCAGTTAGTGACAACGAATGGACACGAAATGGTACATCGGATGGTACATCAGATAGTACAACGGCAAGCACTGAAAATAGAACCTTTGTAGGTGATAATGGTACAACGGATGGTACAACGGATGGTACAACGGATGGTACAACGGATGGTACAAGTGATGGTACAACACATGGTACACATACTAAGAATAATAAGAAGAATAAGAAGGATAAGAATATAAATAATATATCGCGTGCGCGCGCGAGACCGACTGTTGATGAAATACAAGCATACTGTGACGAAAGACTTAACGGCATAGACGCACAACAATTCTTTGACTACTACGAAGCTAGAGGATGGAAGTACGGCACAGGAAAGCCGATGGTCGATTGGAAAGCAGCAGTGAGAACTTGGGAGAGAAATAGAAAGTCCGATAAGCAATCAAAGTCTGTAAGCTTTATGGACTTGTAAGGGGGAGCGATGAACAGAACAGAGATAAAAGCACTATTGCAGATACTGAGTACGGCATTTCCAACACACTACAAGAAGCTGAGTGTCGAGGAAATGAAAGCACAAGTAAGCCTTTACGAGATGATGTTTGCAGAGGATGACGGACAGATAGTGACAGTTGCTTTAAAAAACTATATTGCGAAAGAGAAGTACCCACCGACCATCGCAGGACTAAGAGCAGAAATAGACCTAATCACGCAAGGTGGCGAAAGTAAGGTGACTGAGTTATGGGGAGAACTTGGCAAAGCCGTAAGGCAAGGACTGTACTTTACACAAGCAGAGTTTGATAAGCTTCCAAAGGCTTTGAGGGTGTGGCTAAAAGACTTAGGTCAGCTAAAAGAATTAGCTATGCTTCCCCCTGAAACATTCCAAACAGTGACTAGAGGGCAGTTTTTCAAAACGATGTCAGCAGTGGTGGAAAGGGAGCAAGCGATAGCGATGTTACCTGAAGAGGTTAAAGACAAGTTAAAAGGCTTAATGATGTTAGAGGGGTAACGATATACATTGAGATATGGTTTTGAGGTCGTTTTTAGTCGCATAGAGCGACGATAATATGCTTGGCGATAGAATTATCGTTTAAAAATAAAAATCGCTTAAAACGAAAAATAAAGCCTTAAACAAAGGGGGATGAAATTTGACGAAGTATAGAGCAAAAAAAACCGAGATTGACGGAATCAAGTTTGATTCCAAGAAAGAAGCCAAAAGATACATCGTTTTAAAGGCATTAGAGAGCAAGGGAGAGATTGAGAACCTGACACTGCAACCAAAGTTCTTATTGCAAGAGGGGTTCAGGAAGAACGGAAAAGCATATCGCAAGATTGAGTATGTAGCCGACTTTATGTATCAGCAAGGGGGAAAGCTGATAGTAGAGGATGTCAAGGGGATGAAAACAGATGTTTACAAGCTAAAGCAAAAGTTATTTGAAAAAAGGTATCAAGACCTAACGATAAAGGAGATTTGAAGATGAACAATGTAACACTAATAGGCAGAACAACAAGGGAAGTAGAACTTAGATACACAACATCACAGACGGCAGTAGCTAGATTTTCTCTAGCCGTTGAAAGACCTGTAAAGGATGGCGAAAAGAAAGCAGACTTTCCAAACATAATCGTTTTCGGAAAGCAGGCAGAAAACTGTGAGAAGTACCTTGCTAAGGGTCGAAAAGTAGCAGTACAAGGCAGATTACAGACTGGAAGCTATGAGGATAAAGACGGCAAGCGAGTATACACCACAGATGTTATCGCTGAAAGAGTAGAGTTCCTAGAGTGGGGGGACAGTCGCACAGAGGAATCGCAGAGCGAACATCAGGAAACTGTAGACGATTTCAAGGCATTAGACGAAGCCGTGCCGTTCTAAACGAGGTGTCGCAATGATTTATTATAGCGAAATGTTCGATTATATCGAGTATGAGACGACCCAACAAGGGATTGCGGTCGTCTCTACCGAGACGGACGACAGGTACTTTATAGAAAAGTCAAAGACCGATGAGCAAATAAGAAAATTAAAGCCTGAAGTCATAGCCGAAATGGTTGACATAATACCAAATATACTTGTCAAGAAATGTGAGATATGTGGCAGAGAATTTTACTCTCAAACGGCAAGGCAAAATGTGTGTTCGCACGATTGCTTTTTAGAAAGAGCAAGAAGAACGACGAGAAAGGCAACAAGGGGAAAGAACGAAATTAAAAAGGAAGCAGAGGAGAGGGCACTTTCGCTTGATGAAAAAATCGCAAAAGCAAGGGCACTAGGAATATCTTACGGCAAGTATGTTGCAATAAAACACGCAAAACAAACTAAGAAAGCAAAGGAGAAGTTATGAAGCAAATAACAAAGAAACATAAAGAGTATTTAAAGAGAATCACAGACATAGCATTAAGAAAGAGAGTTAAGAATGAGCGTTCCAAGAACGAAAAAGCCAAAGAATAGAAGTCCTAAAATGGGCGAGGTAATCGAAGCAGCGAATCAGCTTAACTTTGCAATCATGGTGCGAACGCTTTATATGGTGTATGACTTTGACAAAGCAAAACTAGACGAATTTTGCGAATCGTACATCGCCTTGCTAGAGGAAATACACGACAGGAGAGCAACAGTAACAGAGTTTGTAAAGGACACTAAATCACTATGTGGAATTGATGTTGCAAAGCTAGTAAGAGAACTGAATGTCACTCATAGAGGGGAGAGGTAATGAAATACGATAAGGCAATGATAGGCGAACGAATCAAAGAAGCAAGGATAAAAAAATCGCTTACGCAACTAGAAGTTAGAAGTTATTGTGGAGTATCACAAGCGACACTATCAGGAATCGAGAATGGAACAAAGTACCCTACAACAAGCATACTTGCAGAACTGTGCGAAGTGCTTGATTGTAACTTATCCTACCTACTAGGCGAAGACGATGACCGAGAAGAGATGGAGGGAGACCTTGCAAAGCTTAAATCGTGGTCAGAAGCAAAGGTGAAGCACTTAAATAGAATGATGGAAGAACTTGAGGATATAAGCAGTGCGTGGGAAGACGCAATAAAGGCTTGTGACAGAATCACAAGGAAGCTAAGAGGAGCAAGGGTATGAAGTGCGAACTATGTGGGAAGCGAATTAACGGATACGGCAAGTACAGTGCAGTAATCGGCAAAAAAAAAGTAAATCTCTGTATATGGTGCTACAAGAAAACGCAGAGAAATAACGAGATATTGAAGAATAAAGAGAGGTAAAAATAATGACATTAGTATATGGAATCACAGTGGTATTAGCAGCGATAATCGGAAGCGTCGCAGGACGCATTACAGTAAATTATTTTACAAAGCGAATAACTGAAAAACAATTTAATAGAGCGTTTAAAAAAGCGATTGAGGAAGTTGCAGAGGACGCCATAAAAGACATAGAGAGGATTAAATTCTACGAGAAAATAAAGACAGAGCAAGAGAAAGGCTGTTGGGAATCCTACAGAATACAAAAATCCCCAAAAGGATACATTGTTGTTTTGATATGCCCCCACAGAGCAAAAGCTATTGATATACCACAAAGCTTCACGGATGAGGATTTAAAAGACTTACGCAGACATCTTTTTAACTGTAGCTATAAAAGGCTAGAAAGGAGTAACGATGATACCAAAATTTAGAGCATGGGATAAGATATTAAAGAAAATGAATGATGTGACAGCGATTGATTTCTCAACAAAGCCTTTTAGAGTATTTTATAGTGCTTACGGAGAAGACAATTATTTTAATCAAGATGCAATTCTAATGCAGTCCACAGGAATGAGCGACATAAACGGAGTAGAGATATACGAGGGGGACATAGTTAAAGCTGTCGCATTTTCGAGATTGATTGGCGTTGTCAAATACAGCACTGAAAGAGGGGCTTATATTCTTGAGGAGATAAACAAATTTACTTGCGATTTCGCATATTTAAGCCCATTTGGCAATTTTGAGGTTATAGGCAACATATACGAAAACCCTGAATTGATGGAGGTGTAACGATGACAAATTATGACGCTATAGAGCAATTAACTAAGCTAAAAGGTGTATGCGAGCAGATGGGATGGTCAAATAATGTAAAAGCACTTGAAATGGCGATAAGCACATTAAAAACACCACAATTATGGACATCACCTTTACTACCAAGAGGAGCATACAACAGAAAGCGAGGAACAGATGAACGATTTTAAAAGCAAATTAGGCGACTTATTAGATGAGCTAGGGCGCTGTTGTGCAAGTCAGCACTTTGAAATAGCAGATGATGTTAGAGCAAAGATACATAAGTTGATTGAGGATAAAATCAAGGAGAAATAACGATGAGATTAATAGATGCAGATAAGCTGATAAAAGAAATTGTCAACACACCAACGAGATATGAAGATGATGGGATTGACGCAAGGTGCGGAATTGCACACAGACAAAGTGAAATTTTAGACATCATCGATAAACAGCCCATTGTGGCACAGTGGCATAAACTCACATTCAGACCATTAACCCTCGAAGAAAGAGAAATTTATCCTAGTGGGATAGAGCTTGTTGAAAACCTGCCTAGTTATGGTGAAGAGGTGCTTGTGACCGATGGAGTAGATATATGGATAGATACCTTTGATATGGACGATTGCTTATATTTATCAGGAGCAGATGACGAAATTGACGGGATTATAGCATGGATGGAACTACCATCATACAAGGGGGAGTAATGATACCTTATGACAGATTGATAAAATATTCGACCATTTTTCTTGAATTAGGAATAGATAATGTCGAAAAACTACTAGAACACACTGATTTTGACAAATTCAACAGAGCCATACTTGAAAAGCAGTTAGAAGAATATAAGCACGATTTAGAAGAGATTAGAAAAGAAAAGGGGTGAGGGTAATGGATTTATGTGTGTTTGGTATATTCTGTATAATTTCAGGAACATTATTAGGATTGTATGCTATTTATCGTATGGAAAGGGAATCGAGAAAAGATAAGGAGCGTTGGTAATGAAACTAAAAATAGAGTTAAAGCTAGAGGTCAGGAAAATTTCAGGAAGAGTGCTGGAGCAAGATGAGAAACTGAGGAATTATGGAGCAGGTAAGGCTATAATTTGGAACGAGCAGTTTTGTATAACGTCAGCGGGGATTCCTGAATTATGTAAAAAGAAGTTATTTGTACGTGGTGATAATCACGACTTTGACCACGAAACATTCGGTAAATATTTCGACACAATCGAAGAAGCAGAAAGCGTTTATAAAACCATCGTCAAACTTGTTAATGCGTTAAATGGTGAAATCGGTGGAGTGGTAGACGAGCAGGGAAATGTTTTATACATCGATGAAGAGGGGGAGGCAGTAGCAAAGACAGGCACAGGCGACAAAGACCAATCAGCAAAGGCTGATAAAGGCAAGTTAGAATTATCCCTTGTCAATCCTGAACTTGTCAAGGCAGTAGCCGAGGTTAGGATGTACGGTACAGAGAAGTACGGAGATAGCGAGAATTGGCGAAAGGTAGAGCCGAAAAGGTATGTAGATGCATTGTACAGACATCTACTTGCGTACATCGAGGGCAACGAGGTGGACGAGGAGAGTGGACTATCTCACTTATCACATATGGCTTGTAACATCAGTTTTCTGCTTGACAGGGAATATCTCAAGGAACACAAAGGAGAATAACTATGAGTGAAATAGATGTAACAAAAGTTTCAGCGATAGAGTATTTAGAGAAATTTATAGAAATTGTGAACGAAGAAGCTTGTCGTGATTATATAGATTGTGAAGATTGCAAGTATCATAATATATCTTGTGTGTCAACGGAAGAATTAGCTGATATAGGTGCAGAAAATCATATACGAAGTGTGATGATGTTTGGTACGAAAGACAAGCCTGGGGTCGATTGGACTAAGGTCGAGAAAGACACATTAATAGAGGTTAGAGAAAATAACTCAGCACCGTGGACTAAGCGTTATTTTGCCAAATACCAATATGGGAAAGTCTATGTATATATCAACGGATGCACATCAAAGACCGAATCAAAAATTATCGATTGGGAATTTGCTAGACTTGCAGATGAGGACTAAATATGGGAAGAATATCAAAAGAGCAACGCAAGAAATACAACGGCTTTGAATGGGGAACCTGGAGCGACAAGGAAGTGGCGAAGATGTTTAGACAGATGGGGTTCACCGAAGCGAAAATCAATCGCCTAGAGGACAAAACAAACTTTGTTGACGGAGTGCCGTATTGCCATATCGAAACAAAGATATGCGATAAGTTAAGCCTTGAAAGACATCTAGGCAGGGCAATAGAACACGGAATGGAAAGGCACGACTTATTTATACCCCTAGTTTGTCAAAAGCAGTATAAGGACACGATGTGGAAAGCGATATTACCGTTAGAACATTTTATGGTTTTGCTCATCCTAGCCGTTGGAAGCGAGCAACAGAAGTCTGATGTATTAAAAGCACTCAAAGACGGTGTAAGACCTGAGGTAGTAAGGAGAAAATAATAATGCAGAACTACTATAAGTTTGATGTAAAAGCTTATTTGATGGACTACAAAAGGAACAAGGAAGAATACGAAAAGCTTTGCGAAGAATACAAGGACATCCTAACAAGTATGGGGCTTGATTATTCAAAAGAAAGGGTAACAAGTAGCAATATAGCTTCAGAGGTGGAAAACAAAGCCATACAGAGGGAAAGATTCGAGAAACGACTAAAGCCGTATAGGTGGTATTTTAAGGGGATAGCAAAGCTAATAGAGGGTTCAAGTGCAGATGAAAACTATATATACGAACTATATATGCACAATATCCCCAACAAAACAAAAGCCGTTCAGAAATATTTTAACCTCAATTCTTCCAAAGCCCACAGACTAAAAGAAGCGACACTTGATAGAGTGGAATATATTATCAAATAAAAGAAAAGCCTTGACTATTCAAGGCTTTTTTCTTGATGTATTAAATTAAGAGTTTGAGCATTTTACCACCATCTTTTAGGGTTCCCCACAGACCACTTTTTCTAGGACATAACTGAGCCGTTATATTCAAGGTTAGCAGGGAGATATATTCATAGGCTTATAAGAAGCCTAGCGAACCACTGACAACAGTTTAAAGGTTTTCGTGCCATCTTATAGGGAAATAAATAAAAACCCTTAAAACGCAATTTTATGCTTCGTGCTTGATTCTAAACTCTAATAAGTCAAGAACATAAGCAGGAGGTACACGGTCGCCAATCTCCCAACTTTGCAAGGTCCTTATAGGCACACCATAAGCCTTACTAAATTCTTGCTGTGTTAGAGCCCCCCTAAGAGCCTTTACCCTGTCGATAATTGTCGTATCAGGGAATAAGCCCGCCATCTTTTCAGGTGCCACAACCTCAATAATCTTTTTTGCTTCGTCAATTAACAGTGGTTTGATTTTTCCACCATCTTCAAGGAAAAATTCCCCTGTGCGTTTTCTGTACAAATTTGAACCGTTATATAAGCCTACATGTACGGCTTTGCCTGTATCGTACCTTTTGCCGTTGATTATCATTTCAACCTCCTAAACAAACGATTAAGGGCGATTAATCGCCCTTATAATCTTATTCAATCCCATCAATAAAACCTAATTCTTCCACAATGTCTAGGCAAATTCTGTCCCAATCGCTACAAACGACACCGTCCCAATCCTCAGGCTTGCCCTCTGCAGTGCTATAATCACGGAATTCTAGACACTCGCCACCATCTGCGCTAGTAAATTGATGAGAGCCCAAACCCTCGTTATAATTATATGTATAGCCGTTATCAGATAAAACTATAGCCATTCTTTTAAAATCTTCATAAGTGTACATATTTCAACCCTCTCTTTACTATAACATTATAATTCGCAATTTACAATCAATTTTGTTAAGCGCTAACCCCATAATTTTGTAGCTGTCTCAACCTTTTTAGTTAGTTCGTTAACTTCTTTCTTTGCATAAGTTAAAGAATAAGAATGTGAGCGCTTCTCAGGATACTCTTTCAACATCTTATGATATTCTTTTGCTTGTTCTAGTTTTGCGGTGAAATATTCCAAGCTTTCAGGCATTGCCAGCGTTATTTCTTTAGCCTTATTTTCCCAATACTCCGCCTTATGTTCCTGCTCTTCTGCTTTGTTCATATATTCAACTGCTTTGGCTGTGCGCTTCCAATTTCTCTCAATTAGTGCCCTGTGTGCCTTTTCGCTGTGATGTCCAACCTTGATAGGTTCTGCGAGCGATAAAAACTCTTTGCCCTCTTCCGCTGCTTTCCATCTCTCGTCACTGCGTGCCATGTTGCGAGCGCTTGCGGTTCTGTATTTATCCGCCTTGCGCTCTGCATAGCTTAAGTCCTCTAGTCTCACAATAGAGTAATAGTATTTGTCGCTAGCTTGACAAACAAGGTTGTAAACCTCACACTCAACGACTTTGTCATATTTTGTAGTCAACTCTATGATGTCGCCCTTGCTGTAATTCTCTTCGCACTCTGCAACCCATACATTTGGACAATATTTTTTAAATCTGTTCATCTTTTCACCTCCTGCCCCTCCGTAGAGGGGCTAATATCCTTTTTAAACTGTTAATTCTTGCATCGGCTTTGTATTTACCGTCGTTGAACCATACATTGTTCTAATTTCGTCAAATGTATATTCTTTTTTGCCAAAGCGCCTATATCCTTGTGGCGATTTATACCAACAAGCCTTGACACTATGCCATTTAAAGCCCAACTTTTTCAAGCTGTCTTTGTGTGGCTTAGTATCTCCGCTAACCCATACAAAGCAACCGATTATCTCTATTACGATACCCTTCATTCTGACTAGCTGATTGATTAACTCTACAAATTCGCTTGATTTCTCGCTTGTCTCTTTGCTATAAGTTTTACCATCTTTGTTAATGTGACAGTCCTTGACCTGCTTAAACTTGCTATCATATTCGGAATTGATAGCTTGCATTGTCCTCAAATCACCGCCACGGTCAGGATGGTACATCATGGCTAACCTTTTATACTCTGCTTTTAACTGTTCTAGTGTGCTACAATTTTCAAAATACATCTTTACAACCTCTTTTCTTTATTTGATACATCTTTGCGTTACGCACTTTGTGCGCTTCGTTGTATGTATCATATAACACATTGTGCAGTATGTCAACACTTTTTTTAAAACTTTTTTTAAATATTTTTCAAAAACGGCTCAAAATGTGTAAATTTCAATGAAAAAATTCATCTTAAATTTTTAAAATGTGGTATAATATACTTGTAAGCAGTGGAGTCAAGTTATTGCGTCCATGATTTCAACCTTTCTAAATTTATATCTGTGTGGGGTAGGGCTTGCCGTAGTGGTGAGCCTTTCACACATAAAAGGAAAGGACCTAAAAGGGGTAAAGTATCGCAAAGGGCGAGCGATACATTATAAAGCTTCTATCAGTAACCACCTCAACATCAGAGGAACGGCGAACCTAGAAGCCTTTTTATTTGATGAAATGTTCTATAGGAACCAAAGACAAAGGACAATGAAAGGGGGAGAGGATGGCAAAAGCTAAGACAAGAGCACAAGCAAATAAAGAACTGAACACAGTTAAGCAGGCTAAAACCTCCCTGGCAACACAGAAGAACATAAATAAAGTAAAAGTTGCTACCATATATGACGGCTACTATATAAAATCTAATCTAGCCGTAGGGATGATAACGGCTATAGATGACTATGTGGGAATAGACGAGCAAGGCAACAGGGTATATTTAGTAGGAGCAGACGCAAACAGGGTCATAAAGGCAAATAAAGCAGATATATATATCAAATCACCTGAACATTTAATGACTTTATATATAGAGTTCTTAAAACATATAAGGGATAACGAATATAGTATATATCCGACAAAAGTTAATTTATCCGACTTCATCGGAATAAGTTACTCATCACTCTGTAGATACTTGAATCAGTTTAAAAATGAATTTAAACCGCTATATGATGGAATTTTAAGCGACATACTTACAGAGGGAGTAATTGCAGGGGCTTACGACCGACAAATGACTATGTTTTGCCTTAAAAATTGGTGTGGTTGGGCAGATAATACTAAGATTGAAACCACTACAAAGCAAGAGCCAATCAGTAAAGATAAAGCCGATAAGATACTAAAAGAGTACATATTGAGCCTAGATAGTGCAGAATAATGTATAAATGATATGCAATCAACATACATTTTATACAAACCTTATGCATTAGTAACGATATTTACGATAGTTATATGCAAAGAGTATGCAAAGATGAATAAAGAATGTAGCAGTGAATCAGTGAATACTATTCTGAACTCTGTATATTTAATGAATAACCCCATATAAGCAGTAAAAGGAATCGTTGAAATTTCAACATTTGTTTTAGACTATTCCGTAAATCATAGTTTACAGAATAGATATATTTACCATTATATGGAAGAACCCTATACCCTCATTAGAGGTAAAAGGGAATAGAGAACCTCAAAGGGTAGAGGAAGTAGAGGAGAAAATAGCAAGGTTGGAGAATGGAGAATCAAACCACTATCCCCAATCAGAGCCACTCGTTCTTATAGTACGTATATATTACCCCTCACCCTCATATCACCTTTTCACAATCGTACCCAATTCATACCCACTAGGTTAATATGCCGATGGGTATTTTTTATTATAAAAATTTTGGAGAAGTTATGGCAGATAGTAGAGAGATAGTAAAAGCCTTAATACAACACGACTATAAAAGCTATGTTGCCCTAACTAATATGGGATGGAAACATAGTAAGTTCCACGATTATTTGTGTGATACTGTTCAAGAGTTTACTGAGAGAGAAACCGATAAGGCTTATGAGATATTGATAATAAGCACACCTCCTCAGCACGGAAAGAGTATGACTATAACGGAGACCTTGCCTAGTTGGTACCTACTAAAACACCCTGAGAGGAAAGTTATAGAGGTAAGTTATAGTGAAGACTTTGCTCAGAAGTTCGGATTAAAGAATAAGAGCAAGATTGAAGAGTTCGGAGAGATATTCGGAACTGGACTCAGTAAGGATAAGAATACGGCTAATGAGTTTTGGATGGCTGGTAATGTAGGACAGATGATAAGCCGAGGTGTTACAGGTGGTGTAACAGGAAACCCTGCAAATTTGTTCATCATAGATGACCCTATAAAGACTCAGCAGGAAGCTGATTCAGAGACGACTAGGGAACATTTGTGGGACGAATGGAACTCATCGTATAAGTCTAGACTTGCGCCTAATGCAAAAGTCATAGTAATAATGACTAGATGGCACGAGGATGATTTGGCAGGCAGAATGATAGAAAATGAGCCTAATGTAACGGTGGTTAATCTTCCGTGTGAAGCTGAAGAGAATGATGTGTTAGGTCGTAAGGTTGGTGAAGCACTTTGTCCTGAGATAGGCAAAGGTGATAAATGGCTAGCTGATTTTAAGAAAGGATATTTAAGTAAGTCTGGCTCTAGGACCTGGAACGCACTTTTTCAAGGCAGACCTGTAAGTGCTCAAGGAAACCTCCTGCAGAGGGAGTGGTGGAAGTACTATGATACTTTACCCGAACTTAATACTTTGATAATGAGTGTTGATGCTGCGTTTAAGGACGGAAGTGATAATGACTTTGTAGCGATACAGATATGGGGGAAGAAAGATTCCGAGTTTTACCTAGTAGACGCAGTTAAAAAACATTTAGATATGCCTAAGACTGTAAAGGAAATTCTAAGACTAAAGGGAATGTATCCTACGGTAGATAGAATCTTAATAGAGGATAAAGCTAACGGAACATCGGTTATCCAAGTGTTAAGGAGACAGATACACGGAATCGTGCCTATCACCCCACAAGGTGGTAAGGTGTCGAGGGTAAATGCCGTTAGTGGAGCGATAGAAAGTGGGAATGTTTATCTTCCGAAGAAGAAGCCTTTTACTGAGGACTTTGTGAACGAGTGCTCAGCATTTCCTAACGGCAAGCACGATGACCAAGTAGACGCTATGAGCCAAGCCTTAAATCGTTTGATTTATTGGAAGAACGGAAAGCCTAGTGTTCCTACTAACGATAATAAGCTGATACAGTTTAATTTAGCTAAGCGTAAAAGCGCTGCTAGCGCGATAGGAAAAGGAGAAGCGATAAATGTCATATAACCTTGTTTATGGTGCACTTTTAATAGTGTGCTTTTTTATTGGTGTATCGGTAGGGATTCAGCTTCGCCCTGAGAGGTCGAAAATTGAGCCTATACCTACGAAGATAGCAAAGTCACTAGGATATAAGACTAAAGCCGAAAGAAGCTCTGAGAGGGAAAGAGCAAGGCTTGAGCAGTTACTACAAGATATTGATACATACGGAGAGGACTTTTAATGAATTGTGAAAAGATATGGCAGATGTACGAAAAGAATAAACAGTACCTGCAGACCAAAGACTTAGTAAAGAATACTGAGCGAAATTGGAACTTTTATGGCGACAATCAGTGGGTCGGAGTTAAGACTAAGGAAGAACTTCCTATGCTTAATATCATAAAGCCTACAATCAAGTATAAGGTATCTACTGTTTGTCAGCACGCTATGACGGCAAAATTCACCGATATGAGCGACGATAGCACCAATCAGTACATATATGATGTTCTTAACAAGAAGTTCGCTCAGTCGTGGGAAAAAGCAAAGATGAATAGTGCCTTGTGGAAGTGCATTAAGGCTTCTGCAATACAAGGCGATTCATACCTCTATTGGGGGACGGATTCAACCTTAGACACACCTCAGCTTATCGACAACACGAACATTTTGTTCGGCAATGAGAATACGGCAAACATCCAGGAACAGCCTTACATAATGATTATGGAAAGGCTTCCACTAGAGACAGTTAAAAGAATTGCCTTAGAGAATAAGGTTCCTAAGGAAGAGATAGATAAGATAAGAACAGACGCAGAGAGAGAAAGTCAGATTGCGAACCAAGACGAAGTTAGCGATAAGGTCACTTGCGTTATCTATCTATCAAAGGACAAAGACGATGTAATCACTGTTACGAGGGCGACAAAAGAAAGCCTTATCGAACCTACGAGAAGAATTACATCATCCGTAGACGGAAAAGAGTTCGCGGGACTAACTCTATATCCTATACAGAACTTTGTATGGGAGCCTAGACCTAATAATGCTAGAGGAGTTAGCGAGGTCGCTTCGATGATTCCTAATCAGATTGAGTTAAATAAGACCTTAGCTAGACGAGCAGTCACAGTTAAGATATCTGCTTTCCCTAGAATCGCTTATGACGCAGACGCAGTGGAAAACCCTGATGACTTAAACAAGGTTGGCGCTGCGATTGGAGTAAGGGGAAATGCTCAGCAGTCTATCAATCAGATGATAGGCTATATAAATGCAGCGAATATCTCTAGCGACGCAGATAAGCTATTTGCCGATTTAATCACGCAGACAAGGGAACTTGCAGGAGCAGGAGATTTTGCCGTGGGTAATATTGACCCTCAGAGGTCAAGTGGCAGTGCTATCATCGCAATCAGAGACCAAGCACAGATTCCACTCAATGAGCAGATAAACACTTTCCAACAGACAGTAGAGGATATAGCCCTTATGTGGTTTGATATGTGGTTAGTATATGATATAGATAGCTTTACCACTAAGGACGAGCACGGAAACGAGGTTAAGATATCTGCAGATGAACTTTTGGACTTTAAGCCGTCGGTAAAAGTTGATGTTTCACAAGATAATCAGTGGACAAAGTTTGCTCAGCAACAGGCTTGCGACGCTTTGCTTGCTCAAGGGCAAATAACATTCGAGGAGTACGCAGAATTGATTCCTGACGGCGGAGCAATCAGCAAGGGTAAACTACTTAACCTTATATCCAAAAGAAGCTTAGAAGCGAAAATAGAACCTCAAATTTCAGAGGAACACGCAGAAAATGCATCGACGGAGGATATTCCTATCGAAAATCACGAAATGATGGCAGAACACGAAGAAATGCCAACAGAAAACACCGAATTAAGGGAAGCGCAATAAGGCGCTTCTTTTTAATTATACAAAAAGGAGTTAAAAACAATGCCAGATTTTGAAACGAATGTAGGCGCAGAAGTGTTGGATGTCGCCGACCCAACAATCGAATCAGAAGATGTAGGCGCAGAAGAACAGGAAGTCGCCGAGCCTGTGGTTGATAATGCAGAAGTTGAAACAGGAAAAACTGATTCCGATTCAGCATTTGCAGAAATGAGGAGAGAACTTGAAGCACTAAGAAACTCTAACGCAGAGTACGAAAGAGCATTATCAAATTTCTTTCCTGAAGCCGAAGATAAAGCACTTGCAGCGGAAGCCTTTTATCAGAACAGAGAGTATGACGAGTTAGTCGCAGAGAGAGAAGAAGCGAATGTCATCGATGGGCTGAAAAGAGAAAACGAACAGTTAATGCAAGCAGTGCTTGAACAGCAGGCTGAAAAAAGAATGGCAGATGACCTCAAAGAAGTGCAGAGCCTTGACCCTACTGTCAAGAGCCTAGAGGACTTGGGAGAATCATACGCAGGATATATCAGCAGTGGACTTACTGCAAGGCAAGCATATTTTGCGTGTAAAGCTGAAAAGCAGGCAACAACAATCGTCCCACCAAAGGCAACAGGCAAGGTTGAGAGTGCAACGAGTGCACCTAAGGAGTTTTTCACTCAAGAGGAAGTCGAAGCTATGACAAAAGATGAAGTTAAGAAAAATTATGAGACCATCCGTAAATCAATGACGAGATGGTAGAAAAGGAGTAAAAAATGGCTTATAGAAAGTTTGTACCTGAGATTTGGTCAGAGCAGTACAACAGAGAACTTGAAAAGGCACTTGTATTCGCAGAGGACTGTAACAGGCAGTACGAGGGCGAAGTTAAGCAGGCAGGTGACACAGTTAGAATTTTGGGAGTAGGTAAGCCTACAATCACAACTACAACAACAGCAACGGATATCACGCTTGCTAATGCTGAGAATGTAACAGACACATCAATATCTATGAAGATTGACCAGGTAGCATACTACAATTTCAAGGTGGGCGATATCGACAAGGCTCAGGCAGTCGCAAACGGTCCAATGGACGCTCTTATGTCTGAGAGTGCTTATGGCGTTGCTGATGAAATGGATAAGTACATCGCAAAGCTTGCTAGTGATACAAGGGCAGACAAGCTAGACACCGCATCTACACAGGTAACAAAGGCTAACATTCTTGGCTATGTTGACAGGGGGCTAAAGAAGCTATACGAGCAGAATGTATCAAACAATAGCAAAATCACCCTTACTGTTCCACCGTGGTTCTATATGCTAATGAAACAGGCATATGTAGACCTAGACCAGAACAACTCAACAATGATTGAGAACGGCAAGGTGGGTAGATACGGAAATGTAATCGTAAAGATGAGCAACAATGTTTACAAAACAGGTACTGATTCGCTCATTATGCTAAGAACAGACAAGGCGATTGCCTTTGCCAACCCTCTAACTCATGTTGAGCCATACAGACCTGACAATTCGTTCTCTGACGCTGTTAAGGGATTTGTTCTATATGGTGGAACAATCGCAAGACCTAAGGAAATGGTTGTACTCAACTGTAAGGAGTAGTTTAACGGGGGGCGATTGCCCCTCTTTATTTTGTTTGAGGTGAAATATGACTATAAAAGAACTAAAAAGCAATATTAAGACACTAGGTTTTGAGGAAGATTCAACGATGGATTTATACTCAGAAATAGTGTTAAACGCGATAAATCGAAGTATTGATTGGGTTTATCGAACAGTCGTTGAGCCGTATAAGAACTATTTTGAGGATGTTGTCGAAGTCGATGTATATGAGCCTAGCCTTATAACATCAGATACGAGCGAAATGGAAGAAATCGACTTGCCTGAAATGGTATGTGGAATTGTTCCGTTGATGTCAGCATATTTCATATGGCTAGATGACGACGAGCGAAAAGCGACAATGTATTGGAACAACGCAGACGACCTCAAAACGCAGTTATTGTCGGTAATAATCAAGCCTAGAAAATGTAAGTTTATAGGTGGTTTGGAGATTTAAGATGGGAAAGCTAACAGTATCAAGTAAGCCTAGACTTTCTACGGCTAAATATTCAGGGTTACGAGGGATAGACCTTTCTCATTCTCCGAAAGAAGTTAATCGCAGACATTCCCCTGATATGCTCAATATGATAAGTGATGATGGGGGAAACCCTAGAAAGCGTAAGGGATGGCGATATATGAAGTCATACGAGGGCGAGCGAATCCTTGATATGATAGAGGTAGACGGCTTGCTCTATGTTGCGACAGATAAGAATGTCTATGTGGAGAAGTGGAAGCGCAATGGCTTCAACATCCTAGAGAATGTAAAAACTCTTTATGGTGGTTCGACTTGTGACTTTAACTCAATCAAGTTATTTGCGTTTGATGGTAAATGTTATGCTTGTGGTTTTGGACACATAGATGCAAGCACTTTAACACCTAGTAAGTATGGACTGTCTACTCTTAGTGGACTGTTTGATGGACTGTACCCACAAGGGTATTTCTTCTGCGAAGTGGATAAAATCATCGAAGACTTTATCATCGGTGCTGGATATCCTAATCACGAAGCTAGAATCAAGATGAACTCAAAGACTGTTCCTGATGTTGCCATATCTAAAAACCTTGATGGTACAGGTGGTAAGAATATAGGGGCAGGAGTGAATCTTTTAGCACCTTATAGGCGAGTATCGTATCTTGGTGATGATAAGACTACGGAACTGAGATTACTACCTAAAAAGGAGAACGAGGAATCAGACGGACTGTTCAAAAGGTACTTGATTATAAATGTTGAATATCTTGATACGGACGGTGCGTGGAAGAAAGCCGAGTATACCACTACTAAGAACGCAACAAAGACACAAGGTTATCTAGCTAACGGAATGCTAGGTGACACTTTCCTTGAATCACCGATAATCAAGATTAAGGCTTATAAACCACCTGTAACAGGGCAGGATAATATCCGTGTTACTTATGTATCTTTCAGCGATGAAAAAGGCAGAGTGGATGACGACGGACAGTGGATAAGCGATAAAAACGGCTATTACAAAGGCTTTTACAACGAGAACTATGCTTTGCTATGCCGTGATGGGAAAATCCGTAATTATGGCTATGCTAACAACGATAGACTGTTTGGAGTATCAGGCAAGAACAAGGTTTACTTTTCGGCAGTAGGTGACGCAACCTATATTCCTGATAATTCCTTTATCAATGTAGCTAACGCAGATTCAATCGTAAATTTGCATCGATACGAGGACAACCTTGTCGTCGTTACAGGAAACACTCAGAACGAATCATCGGTATATTTCATCAGTGGAGCGAAGCTACAAGATGGCAAAGAAACATTCATACTGCGTTCATCTTCTGTAACAACAGGAGCAGTCGCACCGAACACCTTTGCAACCTTGATAGATGACCCTATGTTCCTATCATCAACAGGCTTATATGGTATCTCAAACCACTATATGAGCACTCAGCTAGCGATAAGAAATCGCAGCGTATTTGTCAATAAGGTGCTATGCAAGGAGAAAAACTTAGATAGGGCGATTGGTGTGGCTTGGAACTCTTACTACATACTAGCATTGCCTAGTGGTAAGTGCTATGTATTCGATGGTAGGCAGACGACTAGAGATGATAAGAACAGAACAAACTTTGCGTATGAAACCTATGTGTTTGACAATATCCCTGTAAATGTATTTTGCGTAAGCAATGATATGCTTTTATTCGGCAGTGGAGACAACATTTGTTGTTTTTCTACTGACTATGAGAATGACGGAGCATACAGAGATGGAGCAAAGCAAGGATATGGAGTTTTGTATGATGGTGAACCAGTCAAGGCTCATTGGACTACACCTGTTGACTATGACGGCAACGAAACAGTATATAAGACCCTGCAGAAGCGAGGAAATGTATTGTTGCTAGATGTTGCTGATTCAGAGGTAGGTATTTACTTTATCGTAGACGGCAAGGGGAAACAGTTAATAATGACAACAAGTTCAGAGCAAACTGATATTCATATCAAGAAGAAAGAAAAGAAATATAGGCACTTACAGATAAGGTTAGAGAGCGAAGACGCAAGACCTTTCAGTATCATCAGCCTAGCTAAGACCTACTCAGTAGGTAATTTTTCAAAGTAGGAGGTATTTATGGCACTAGCAGGAAACCCATATGCAACCCTAAAGGAAGCATATTTACAGAGCATACAGAAAGCAAAAGACGCAGACACTGCGTTGCTAGAGCAGAAGCATAATCAGGAAGTCGAAAAGGCTAATAAGAATTATGAAGCTTCGGCGAGAGACGCTTATGTTAATTATCAAAAGAACAGCCTTGAACTACCTGAGCACTTGTCGGCACAAGGAATCACAGGTGGAGCAAGCGAGACGGCAAAGGTTAATTTGCAGACGGCTTATGCAGACGCACTAGCTAAAGGTAATTCAGCGAGAGAGGGAGCACTTACAGACCTTAACAATGCTTATATGAATTCCCTTAAATCATTAGCTAATCAGTACCTAAAACAACAGAGCGATGCAATAGCAGATTATGACGCAAAAATTGCAGCGTGGGATGAAGCTAAGCAGGCAGAAATAGAAGCACAACAGGCAGCTGCTGCTAGAAGTTACGGATATGGTGGTTACGGTCGTAGCTATGGTGGTGGACGCAGTTATGGTGGAGGAAGTGCAAGCGACTATTCCGACTATGCAGATGAGGGAGTTACTTATGTAGAAGACCCTACACCTAGAGTGACAAAAGCAGTGAATGCAGTGGCTAATCTATTTAAGCAGAAAAAAGACCCTGATTCGTTCTTAATCGCAAGAGGACAGAGAAAGGAGCCCCCCACGCAAACGAAAAAGGTAGTCCCAACATATCCTAGTGGAGCAATCTCAATGAATTATGTAAACCGAGGTTTTCAGTCGTTTGCTCCATCTAAACCATCACCTAAGAAGAAAAAAGGTAAGAGGTAGTCAAAATGGCTAAAAGGCTAAATGTAATAAGTGTAGCAGACCAAAGAAAAGCTAGGGAAGAAAGCAACGCGAAACTAGATGAAGCATATAAGAAGCAAGTCAAGATGAATGATACTGCAGGTGGTCGTTTTATGCTTGGAGCAACAGAGGGATTGACACACGCGTTGTTTCCTGCTCCGTATCGTTTGAAATCAATTAGTGATAGCACTAGAGAGACAGGCTCATTTAAAGCAGGTGACATCGGTGGTAATGCACTAGGCTATTTTCTTGAAGGAGCACTAAGCGCGGGTGTGGGAGCAACAGGAGCAATCACTAACGCAGTTACTAAAAGTGGCTTAGGTCAAGCATTAACTAGGAAGCTAGCGACTAATAGATTCATTCAAAATGGAGCGAGAAAAAGTCTAGGGAAGCTAGGAATGGTGGCAACCGATAAGGCAGTAAATAGCCTTGCTACAAAGACGGCAGAGGGTGTTACAAGGCAGTTAGCAAAGGAAATAGCAGTTGATACCCCTTTAGGCTTTTATAACTCACAAGGCTCTATTTTGAGTGATGGACACAAGTTCGGTAGTAAGGACTATTGGAAGCAAGTAGGACTGAATACGGCACTTGATGTAGGGCTTGGCTCAGCATCTGACCTTGCACCTGCTTTTCTAAGAGGACTAAGGACCCCAAAGACTACACCGCATTTACCTACGGCGATGATTGACCCTAAGACAGTTAATGTTGGTGGAGCAGATAGAGTTATCACAAAGGCAGTAAGGAATAAGCCTGCAACAGTAACAAACCCTGAAGCACTAGCAGACGCAATCAAGCTAGAAAGAACAAAGTTACCTAAGGCGATAGAATCAGTCGATACAGTAGCACCTATTAAGCAGGTTAATGTTCCTACAATAAAGCCTGATGTTGTTCAAGCACCTAAGCTAGCAAGTGTTGATGTTCCTAGCATAAAAAGGACTGAATTAAGGGAAGTTAATATTCCAACAACAAACACCCTTTCTAAGGTGGATGTTGAACCTAATATCGGAGTAGCAACAAGAACCGAACAACACTTGGGAACTTTTGGAACTAAAGAATCAAAAGGACTAAGTACTGTTCGTGCTAATGCAACAGAGGGTACTCAGCAAGCTATCGACAATAGGCACGAAACCACGATGGACTTTATGTCCGACACAACACGCAATCAAGACGCTCTAAAACAAGCTACGGCAGAGATTGGAAGCGATATTGATGGAACACTCAATCACTTCAAAATGTCCGTGGAAACAGGGCAAACAAACAGCGATACGATGGTTCGTGGAGTGGCACTCTTTAACAAGCTAGAGGAACTAGGCAGACACGAAGAAGCTTCAATCGTCTCAGGCGAGGTTGTATCACTAGCTAGTGAATATGCTAGAGGATTGCAGACGATGAGATGGTTTAATCAAATATCCCCTGAGGGTCGCGTTGTTGCCGTAAAGCGAAATGTTGATAGGCTTAATAAACAGTTTGCAAACACTCTAAGCAAAAAGGGAATTACAGTTAGTGTTCCTGATGAACTGTTTAACAAACTGAGAAAAGCAAGTGGAGCAAAGGAAATCGCTGAGGTTAAGAACGAGATAGGCAAGACAATGTGGAATCAGATTCCACCTACCTTAACCGATGAACTCAGCGCTTGGAGATACCTTTCAATGCTAAGCAGCCCTAGAACGCATGTACGAAACCTTATCGGTAACTGTATCTTTACACCTTTAAGAATGGTAAGGGATAAGGTGGAAGCTACTTTGCAGAGCAGTCTAGTTAAGCAAGCAGATAGGACAAAGGCTTTCCATGTGGGAAGAACAGGTGAAGACGGAGCATTGAGAGCACTAGCGAGCAAGGCTTATGACGAGGACCGATACATCATTGAGGGAATGGAAAAGTATAGAGAGGTTCACAGACACCCTGACGCCATTCAGTCAAAACTTAAGATTGTTGATAAGCTTTCTAAATGGAACGCACACGCATTAAACCTAGAGGACTTATGGTTCAGTAAACCTGCGTATAACAATAGCTTTGCAGGGTTCCTAAAGGCTAAAGGGTACAAGGCAAACAATGTCCCTGAGGAAATTTTCAAGCAAGCTAAAGAATATGCAATGAATGAAAGCTTGGAATCAACATTCCGTAATGCTAATGCTTTGTCTGACTTTGTTATGAAGATGAAAAGATATGCGAATGTACCAATAAGCGATATCCCACAAGATGTCGCAGGTGGCAGAGTTCTGAACAAGGCAAGCAGTATGTTTGTAGACGCAGTATTCCCATTTGTAAAGACACCTAGCAATGTGCTAATGCAAGCAACAAAGTTTTCACCTATCGGACTAATGCGAGGGGTTAAGCAGATGGTAAAGTATGAGAACCCTGCTCAGTTTATAAAAGGACTGAACAACCTAACATCAGGAATGACAGGTACAGGAATAATGGCTCTAGGCTACTATATGGGAACTGAGGGTTTAGCAACAGGAAAGCTTGATTCATCGTCCGAGGGGAAATTCCGAAAGATGATGGGCGAGCAGTCATACTCAGTAAACATAGGTGGCAGAGATTTTAACTTCACTATGGATTGGGCAGCGCCTGCTTGTATTCCATTCTTTATCGGAGTTGAACTAGCAAACGGCAAAGAGGGCGACGGAACATTTGGACGAGTGCTAGATGCATTTACTCAGATGTCGGACCCTGTGTTCTCTATGTCTATGCTACAAGGTGTAGGACAAGCCTTTGAATCATCTAGGGGAAATCAAGAGATTAACCCTATATACAGAATCATAGGGAATTCTAGCGAGAGTTATTTGTCGCAGTACATACCTACACTGTTTGGACAGATTGCAAGGATAACGGCTTCCGAAGACCTTGATGTCACACCAACGGCAAAGAGTGCAACAGAAAGAGAGATTCAAAACTTCCTATTCCGTATGGCAAGCAAGATACCAGGACTTAACGAAATGGTATTGCAACCTAAGGTTGACGCATTCGGCAAGACAGACAGAAAGGAAAGTGTTTCAGATTATGCTTTATCAGTGGCACAGAATATGCTATTGCCTGGAAGCCTAAAGGCACGCAGAAACGATTCAACAACAGATGAACTTGAAGCCTTAATGCGTTCCGTTGACGGAACAAACGCAAGCAAGTTATTGCCAGACAAGAAACCTGATTTTGATATCAAATTCGGCAAAGATGAAATGCGTATGTCTGTGGAGGAGTTGGCTTCATATAGAAAAGCTAGAGGTTCAGAGGTTCAGAACGGCTTACAGAATCTATTTAACAGTAGCGAGTATAGGAGAATGTCTGATGATGACAAAGTAAAGGCTATAAGCGATGTATATCGCAAAGCTGAGCGAAGCGCTAAAGATGAGTTTTTGCTTGGAAGAGGATATAGCAAAGGCGATATAGAGTTTTCAAAGCTTAATAAGACAGTACAGTTAAAGTACAATCCTAGTGTTCAGTCAAAGGAAAGCTTTGTACTTGCGTATAATTCGCAGAAAGACCATAAGTCTAAGATGGCTAAAACGATGTCGGCTGTTCAATCAGGGGTTAGTTTTAGAGACATTAACGGTGTAATGACAGTAGATAAGAACACATACGGCAAGGCAGTATATGCGACTAGAGTTGGACTTACAACAAGTGACCTAGAAGCAGTTAAGGGCAGTGCCGACTATGACGGAAACGGAAGTCTTAAAAAGGCAGAGCTCATATCGTACTTAAACAACAGTCAGTATACAAGGGAGCAGAAAAGGGTTCTCTTCGATATGCTATCGGCACGCAGTACAAAGTACAATCCTTATAGATAGGGGGATATATGAAAGAGTTTAATTTTAATGTAAAAGATAGAACACTCACCTTAAATGGTGGTGGCAAGTTTATAGGGCATAACGGCGATTATATCGCCGTTTTTTCTTTTGACGATGAATGGAACGGCAAGTCAAAAATCGCGAGATTTAAGAAAGATAAGTTTTTCCGTGATGTCGCTATCAATGACGACAAGTGCTTGATTCCGTCGGATATGCTCAAAAAAGGCAGAATCAAAATCGGAGTATACACCGATGAGATGAAGTCCGAACCTTTGATGATAGAGGTTGTTGAAAGTATCTTTGATGGAAAGTCTCAAAGTGCGTCAGCAAGTAAAGATAGCACACTAGGAACAGTCGTAGTAAAGCTAATGGACAAGGTAGACAGTTTATCGCCAATTCCTGATTCAGTTTTAACCACTCTATTAGATTAAGGGGGATATATGCAGTATTTAGATAAAAACGGACTAATAAAGCTATGGGAAAAAATCAAAGAAAAGTTCGAGACTAAGGCTAGTGCAGAACAGACAAAAACGAGGGTAGCTTCTGCAGAGGGTACTGTCAATCAGCTATCAAATAGTGTTAGAAGTGTACAGATAGCCGTTACGGAACTAAAAAACGCAAAGCAACCAAAACTCTATATCGCATACTCTAGTTCGAGCGATGGAACAGGAATGACCCTCACACCTAGAGCAGATTCAAGCTATATAGGGTTTTGCACATCGGTAGATGATACGGCACCTACCACACCTAGTCGTTATAAATGGGCGCTGTTTAAGGGTCAAGGTGGAAGTGGTGGTTCATCCGTCTATACTTGGGTCGCTTATGCGAGTGATAATGGTGGAACAGACTTCTCACACACCTACAACGGAGATGTCCACGATTGGATAGGACTAGGGTTAAACAAGCCGTCGCTAACGGCTTCAAACAACTATCACGACTACGAGTGGCACTGTATCACAGACCCTAACGCAACAACAAAACTCAATCAGCTAGAGACTAGCCTTTCGTCACTAAGCACTACGATACAGTCAGTGCAGGCAAATACAGAATCAATGCTAACTGAAATTGCTGGACAAGTAGAGCATTTGCCTGAAAAGATTGATGAGCTCAAAGGCAGACTTGATGTCGTAAAGGACTATATCATTGAGCAAGGCGAAGTAGATGGATGGCAGTACACTAAATGGGCAAAAGGCACTCTTGAAATGCTTGTGTCAAAGGAGATTGACTCAGGGGGATGGACTGATGGTATGTGGAATAATATGCTCTTTAGCCGAAAAGTGTTTGGCTATCCATTGACAATCAAACCTGTAAAAACACCTGTTGTTGTTGCTTCGGTACAAATTGGTACAGGGTATTCTCTAGGAGCACAGACTACTCATATTAAGTCAGGCAATCAGTTTACAGGCATACAGATAACCTCTGCAGGCAGTCAAGGAGCAAGCACGGCTGAAGTTAAAAACTTACAGATATATGTTATCGGCAAGTGGAAATAGAGGTGCATATGGGAGAACTCACAAGGGAAGAATGGCTAGAACGCAAGAATGCTATTGACATCAAGATACAGTGCCATGATGACGAAATCAAAAGATTGAACACTCGATTGATAATTGTTGAGGACATGACAAAAGAGATACAGAAAATCAACACCAACATAGAGCTCATGATACAAAAAATGGATATGCACCACAAGGAACTAGAAGAGCAACAGGAAAAGATGGAGCGACTAGAACAACTTCCTGCTACTAGGTGGAACTCATTAGTTAGTATGATTCTTGCAGCTATCGTTGGTGGTGTAATCACTTATTTTTTTAAAAGAATTTAGTTAGCTTAGGGCGATTAAGTCGCCCTTTTGATTTATTTCAAGGAGGTAGAAAAATGAATCTTGAATTTTTAACAAATCTTTACATTCCATTAGTTATCGCAGTTTGCCTAGTCGTAGGCTATCTGATGAAAAAGTTCCTACCAACGGATAACAGGTATATTCCACTCACAGTCACAGTGCTAGGAGCCGTGCTAGGCTGTATCGACGCTCACGCAGTCACACTAGTGGCTATTGCAAGTGGTATGATTAGTGGACTCGCAAGCACTGGATTGCATCAGATATTTAAGCAGATTTTAAAACTAGAAGACAATACAGATAAGAAAGTCGAGGACTAGACTATGGCATATCAATTTATAGAGGACTTTGACAGCCCTAACTTTGGTAAATACTATGTCGGAGAAACGAATCAAAATCACCCTGAGTACATCTGTATTCACCATTGGGGGATGATGGGACAATCCTTTATGGGCGTCGTGAATTGGCTATGCAATCCTAAAAGTGGAGCATCGGCTCACCTAGTAGCTGAGGCTGGTAGAGTAGCTTGTATAGTTAGCTATGGCAATGTAGCGTGGCACTCAGGAGATATGGAAGAAAACTCTAGGTCAATCGGCATTGAGTGTCGCCCTGAGTGTAGACCAGAAGACTTTGAGACAGTAGCGGAACTTATCGCTGATATATGGCGATTCTACGGTCGCAAATTGCCACTTAGAGGGCATTGCGATATAAAGCCTACTCAGTGCCCTGGAAGATGGTATGCAAGGCTAGACGAACTATATCGCAGAGCAGAATACTACTATAATGGTGGTGGTGCTCAGCCTGTGGTCGAGAAGAAGTCTATTCCATCAGATGTCAAGATAACTAGGTACAACGGAGCAGATAGGTATAAGACTGCTGACCTAATCGCTGAATCACATCTAAAACCTAACAAGGTAGTAGTTAGTGGCAAAGGCTTTGCAGATGGACTGTCAGCAAGCTATCTAGCCTACACTAAAAAGGCTAATCTAGTATATGATGAGTGCAAGGGTACTAATGGGCTTGAGACAACAGTCGTTGGTGGCGATGTAAAAATCAACGGTGCTGGAGTAAAGGTGCTGAGTGGTGCTGATAGATACGCAACGAATCTTGAGGTACTTAAGGAGTGTGTGAAAGGTGCTAAAAAGCTAATCGTCACAAGTGGCAAGGATTGGGCAGATGGTGTGTCTGTATCGACAGTCAGATACCCTGTAATGATGGTAGGAGACTATCTCACAATCAAGCAAGCGTCATTTTTGGACAAACAGCCTGACCTAGAGTACATCATACTAGGTGGCGATAGCGTGGTGTCAAAGGATATTGAGCGACAGCTTGCTGACATCGGCAAGGTAACAAGGCTTGATGGATTAGATAGGTACGAGACATCAACAAAGATTGCTGACCTATTTTATCCTCACGCAGATACTGTGATTTTAGTTAATGCGTGGGCAGATGGGCTTGTGGCGAGCAATCTAGGTGACTATCCTGTACTGCTAGTCAATAAGTATACCAACGAATCCGCTAAGACATACATCAAAAAGCACGGAATCAAAAAGGCTTTCGTGTTGGGCGATATATCCGATGATATACTAGCTGATATATTTAACTAACTAAGAGGGCATTTGCCCTCTTTTTTTTATTTTTTGTACCTCACTTTGTACCTCACCAAAAGTTTCAAAAAGGTTCAGTTTTGACATAAAATTTGCGTAGACAAGTTCCGATTTTAGGCAAAGAAAAAACCTTGAATTACTGTAAAACACAGTGTTTTCAAGGTTTCTGTCTTATGGTGCGTCATCAGGGGTTCGAACCCTGGACACCCTGATTAAGAGTCAGGTGCTCTGCCAGCTGAGCTAATGACACATATTTGCTTGTCTAACGCAAGGAATATATTACCACAAGGGAATGGGCTTGTCAACGACATTGAGCAAAGTTTTTCACAAAGTTTTTATAAACATGAAAATACCGCTTCTGACTGAAGTAAATCTAGTAGCTATGCCATTTTACATCACATCTCCAAATTAATCATTCGGCATAAGGCACCAAAAAACAACTAATCTGCATACTTCATCAAATAAATGACTTATACGCAGATTAGCCGCTTCCTATTAGCTGTTCATCGTAACTGTTAATGTCCGATATCAAATCGTTCAATTTTTACGTTCTGCTCTGACAATGATTTTCTATAACTATTAATCTTTGTCAACAACAGGGATAGGAGTTGTATCCACTTCGTCTATGTTGTTAGCATACTTCTTCAGGTCTGCAATCAAAACTCCGCTTAGTAGGAATACACCTATTACGTTAGGAATGATCATAAGTCCATTGAGTATATCTGCAATATTCCATACAGTTGCAAGCTTTACTATACATCCAACAAATGAAAGTATTACAAACATAATCTTATAGTATTTTATGACCTTTGATCCTAGAAGATATTCCGCACATCTTTCACCATAGTATGACCATCCTAGGATAGTAGAATATGCGAACAAAGCGAGTGAAATTGCAATTATAGGTTTTCCTACAGTTGGAATTAGTGCAAATGCCTGGAATGTAAGTACCGTTGTGTCAGTATTGCTTCCTGCTTCTAAAAACTCAGGATGAGCAACTGCTGAACTTACAAGTGTAATACCTGTTAAAGCGCAGATTACAACAGTATCCCAGAAAGTACCTGTCATAGATACTAGAGACTGTCTTACAGGGTTTCTTGTCTTTGCAGAAGCTGCTACTATAGGCGCTGAACCCATACCGGATTCATTTGAGAATAGACCTCTAGCACATCCATAGCGCAAAGCTTTAGCTACAGTGAAACCAAATACACCGCCTGCACCTGCCTGGAATGAGAATGCAGATTTAAAGATGAGTGCAATTGACTGACCAAGAACGCTCCTGTTCATGAAGATAACCCATAGACATCCAAGTACATAAAATGCAGCCATGAAAGGAATAAGTCTTTCTGTTACCTTTGTTATAGACTTAACTCCACCGATAATTACTATAGCGGTTAGTATTGCTACAACAACGCCTGCCATTCTTTCATCTACACCAAAGTTCTGCTTTAGCGCTGTTGAAATTGAATTTGCCTGCGTAAGACATCCGATACCAAATGCGGCAATTCCACCAAATATGGCAAATAAGACTGCAAGCCACTTTGAATGCAATCCGAGTTCGAGTGCTGTAAATGCACCACCCATCATTCTGCCGTCTTTTGTTTGCTCTCTGTACTTGACTGCCATAGCAGTTTCCATGTACTTTGTTGCCATTCCAAATACTCCCGTAATCCACATCCAGAATACTGCACCTGGACCACCAGAAGCAACTGCAGTGGCAACACCTATAATATTACCTGTACCAATGGTCGCAGCAAGAGCAGTGGTCAAAGCTCCAAACTGCGAAACTTCTCCTTCACCATCAGCGTCAGGTGTTACTGAAAGCCTCATACCTTTAAAGATGTGCTTTTGAACAAAGCCTGTTCTAATGGTGCAAAATGCGTGTGTACCCAAAAGGATTATTATGAATGGTAATCCCCATAACCAAGCATCTAAGGTTGCTACAGAATCAGCTAAAATCTTTAACATACAATGCCTCCTTATGATTGAGAATACAACAGCTAATATTTTATTAAGTAAATTATAATACTATTCTGTGAAAACGCAATAACATATGTACAAAAAATTCTGAAACATCAAAAAGTGTAATATTGATATAGATATACATTAGAGAAAGGCATAAAAATTCTGATTCAAACACTAATCCATAAGCGCGTCAAAGATTTTAAGGGAATTTGCACTAAGTTTTTATACGAAAAGGTTGACACTTAGTTATTTGGGTATTAACATGATAGTGTTGCATAGGCAATAGATGTGCAGCGAGTAGATAATTGAATGCAACTATCTTTGAGGCAGGTGAGAGTCCTGACCGGTGGTATAGTCCACAAACCTTTTTAGGCTGATTCGGTGAAATTCCGAAACCGACGGTATTCCAACATTTGATATTGACTTGGTTCTGCGAGTTAATACAGCTAGTTGGTTAGTCCGGATGGGAAAAGATGGAATGGATAGATATAGGCTATTTTTGAGTCGGGCGTCATCAGTTCCATCAATTGATGGTAGCTCGGCTTTTTTATGTTCATTTCTTGCCAATGAGCCTTGAGAAAACCGAAGCAATATATTTTGGAGGTATCTCAAATGGAAAGAGATGAAAACGTAATGAATCTAAACACAAAAAAGCACAAGGTATTTACAACAAAGAATATGATTCTCGTTGCAATGTTTGGTGCTATAAGCATGGCACTAATGATGGTGGATTTTCCAATTCCTATTGCACCGTCTTTTATGAAGTTTGACTTTGCAGATCTGCCTGCAATGCTAGCAACATTTATGATGGGACCTGTTGAAGGTATTCTTGTATGTATAGTAAAGCTAGCTCTTAGGCTTATGATTAGAGGAACAGAAACTGCTTTTGTTGGCGAGCTTGCTAACCTTATCGCTGCTATTGCATATATGGTTCCTGCAGCTCTAATCTACCACTTCAGAAGAACTAAGAAGGGTGCAGCTATTGCCCTAACAGTTGGAACGATTACAGTAAGCATAGTATGTGTGCTCAGCAACCTATTCTTCATATTCCCAGCGTATTCCAAGCTATATGGAATTCCAATGGAAGCAATTATAGGAATGGGACATGCAATAAACTCACATATCAATAGCTTATTCTCACTAATGATTCTATCAATATTGCCATTTAACCTAATCAAGTTCGGAGTGGTATCGATAGTGACTTTCCTAGTTTATAAGAGACTAAAGCACCTGATTTTCAAGGATGCATAGGAAAAGGATAATTTATCGCTCGGAGGAATTTATGAGATACAGTGAGATGACAAGGAAAGAGCTGTTAAATGAGAAGAACAGTCTCGAAATAAAATTTAAGGAACTAAAGGAAAAGAACCTTAATCTTAATATGGCAAGAGGAAAGCCAGGAAAGCGCCAACTCGATCTCGTAAGCGGGCTTTTAGATGTTTTGGTTGATCCTTCTGAGTGCGAGCTCGGAGGCACAGATATTAGAAACTATGGTGAGCTTTCGGGAATGCCAGAGGCAAAGAAATACTTTGCTGAGATTCTCGGAGTCAAAGAAACGGAGTGCTTCATAGGTGGTAATGCAAGCCTTCAGTTAATGTATATGGCTGTTAGTGAAGCATTTACAAATGGGCTTTTAAATAGCGAAAAACCGTGGTATAAACTAGATAAAATCAAGTGGCTTTGCCCGGTTCCTGGATATGATAGGCACTTTAAGATTACCGAAAAGCTAGGCTTTGAGATGATAAATATACCTATGCTAGAGACGGGTCCTGATATGGATCTTGTTGAGGAGCTGGTTAAGGATGAGAGCGTCAAGGGTATGTGGAACGTGCCTAAGTTTTCAAATCCGCAGGGCATAATATATAGCGAAGAAACCGTGAGAAGACTAGCAGCACTCAAGCCTGCAGCTAAGGACTTTATGCTTATGTGGGATAATGCCTACTGCATCCACGAGTTTGATGGAGATTTTGTAGAATTTCCAGATATAATTGGAC